>Ga0070698_100000111_pt1 | contig 68926 bp, 102 predicted proteins | sample KBSK1502metaG_FD_65477 | JGI IMG/M metagenome (GOLD analysis project Ga0070698, IMG submission 65477) | Corn, switchgrass and miscanthus rhizosphere microbial communities from Kellogg Biological Station, Michigan, USA - KBS K1-50-2 metaG | ecosystem: Host-associated > Plants > Roots >... | reverse complement strand
TCTACGTCGCGCTAATGGCTCGGTCGGCTTCGTCGCAGGTGCTCGATGCGGCGTGCTCTTCCGCATGGCCTCCGCCATCGAATCGGAGGGTGTCCCGCCACAGCGGAATGGGAGCGGAGCGGTACTCGTCCTGGCATCTCCACTCGCGGAGCATTTCCCCCTCACCACGCTCAATGATGAGTTGAGTGTCGCGGCGCTTCGCAATTGAATGCTTGCGATCGAACGGTGGCGCTGCTTCTGCGTGAGCGGGTCGTGTCGCTGCGAACCAGATGTAGAGCGCGATGTTCGCGATGACGACGAATAGGATTACGCGACTCAGCTTCATGATTGACCCTCATGATTTCTAACAACCAGGCGACGCCACGCCTGCTGCGCGTGGACCCTGGCGTTACTCTCGTTGAGCTGGCGTGCCTCGTCGTCGGTGAGTTGCATCTTCGTCAGCGTGTACACGCCAGGATGGGCCGCGGCAATGGACTCGGCTTCGGCCGGTAACACATAGATCGTCGATTCATTCTCGGCGCACATGCGGATGTACTCCTTGCATCCCGCAAATGATTGATTTGCTGCTGTCATCGCGTCGGGCCTCATGCGGGAAAAGCGGCCGGGACCGCTGGACGATGCCGGCCGCCCGCCGCGTCAGCGTTGCTCCGAAGGACTTTTCGGTTTGGAGGCGTTGTTCTCTTCGGCGTCGCCAAAGTATGTGGTGATGCCGTGGGAGTCGCCGTCTGTGCGGCCCGGCCTGGGGTCCTCATCAGGGTAGCCCAAGGAGCCAGTGTCTTCCGGCGTGAGTGCATGCGGTGTGCTGCGTCCGATGACCATGTAGAGCGCGGACCCGACAATCAGAGCTGCGATAAAGAAAAAAACGAGTCGTCGTCTCATTGCTCGTGCCTCATTAGTTGGGTGAGATTAAGTGTCACGGCGACTGACAGGAATTGAACGACGCCAGTCGAGGGCACGCCCTGCAATGGGGGCGCATCGTTCGACGACTTCGGATTGCGGAGGCCGTAGATGCTGTAATCAATGCGCCAACCGAGGCCGCTCCAATTGGTGCATTCAAAGCCGATCCCGAGCGTCGGCATCAGGGAGTTCGCGCTGACCCGCACGTCTCCAAGATGACCGGGCGCGAATCCGCCGATCGGCTCACCGGTCAGCACATCGTTCGTCACTTGCGGCGAGCAGAATTGTTCGTCTGTCTCGGTGATGCCGCAGAGTGTGCCTTTCGCACGCGCTCGCGCGTAAAGCGCTCCCGCGCGCCCGTAGATTCGATAGCCCAAGTCAAGCGGCAAGTAGCCCACGACGGAGAGCGCGAGGCCATCGATTCGGGCGTTCATCGTTTGCGAATACTTCGCCGCCCCGAGATTGTCGGGCAGGTGCGCGAAATGGGTGCTCGATGCGCGGTAATCGGGTTTCGCGAGCATGCTGTAAGACAGCTCTGCTGCGAAATGCGCTCCGAATTCCGCGCCCGCCGTTGCGCTGTACGCCCAGGCAATCTCCTCACGTTGACCGCACTGGCCACACCGCGCGAGCGATTCGATCTTGAATTCTTCATCCGCCATTCGCGAGTAGATCGCGGTCTGCAACTCCTCGAACTGCTTGAACTGTGATTTTCCGCCCGCGAGAGCGAAATAAAATTGGGGGCTCGCGCTAGCCGACGCGGGGCCGAGCGCGAGCATGATTATCACGAGGCGTGCATTCATTCTTATGGTGCCTTTCATGTCGCATCGAGAGTGGGGGAGACCGTACAGCCGGACGCAGCAGTGATGCTCATGTAGGGCTGCGGATCGGGTTGGGTCGGCGTGGTCACTGTCACAGTGACGCTGACCGTCATGTTCGCGAGGTCGATTGTCCCAACCGCCTTGTACGAGCGTTGCGATCCCGTTGACTCGGCCGTCACGGTATCGCCGCTGACCGAACCACTTAGCAATGCAGCGTCGCTGCTTCCGGTTTTCGTATCCGACTTCGCATCGTTGACGATCATGCGCACGGTGTTGTCGGCGAACACCTCAAGCGATAGCAGATGGGTATCGTTGCGCCCGGCGAATTTCAGGACCGGCAAATCGAAGTAGTGCGGTGACGTGCTGGTGAAGCGCGTAAACGCATTGGCCCGCTCGTCCTGCCTGACCGAGAATCGGCCCGGCGTCCAATCCTTCGCGCCGATTTGCGTGGCATTATCTACCGCCATGTTGAATCCGTCCTCGAAGTAGACGGCCCCGCTCGATTTTGATCCAACCGCATTGAAGCCCAGGCCGAAGGCGCCCGGCGCTACCGTGCCGCTCCACACGTCATAGTCAACAACCTTAACGGGGTTGTACGGCGACTGCTTATCCATCAGATAGAGCCACGCATTTCCATCCGGTGTGACGACACCATGAACCTCCAAATCGATGGAGTCGAACGTCTCCTTGCCATTGGAGTCGTACACTTGTGTTGTCCCATGACCCCCGGACCCAAAGCCGTCGTAGTAGCCGGTGTTGCGGCAATTCACGGTCGGCGCGTAGTCGTTGATTGCTTGAGTCGTCTCGACGAGCGTCTTGTTCGCAGGACCGAGCAGCGCTGTTGCACGGTCGCGGAAGTCGGGTGCGCCCCATAGGATCGACCATCCGGCAGAGTCCGCGAACTGATCCGTCTCTGTGCTGATCTCGATCACGCCGCGCGAGTTCGGGCGCGCCGTCAACGATTCCAGCATCGTCAGGATGTTGTTGCGCGCCGGTTCATGGATGGGGTCCGGAGAATGATCGTCGTTGAAACGAGCGTCATAGTCGTACTTGACGAGGTCATACGGCGTGATGACGAGGGCATCCACTTTGTGCGTGTAGGGGTCGCCGTCAAGGAGCACGGGATACCCGAGCTGCATCTTGCCGATCGAGAATGTGACGAGGCAGTCGGGTGCGTTGTACTGGCCGTACGATGCATAGTCGAAAGCACCTCGATCGCCCGTGACGCCTTCGTATCCACCGCATGATTTGTAGCGGACGCCTTTGACGTTGAGGAAGTAGCCCGTCCTTTTCACGGGAGGCGTTGCCGGGGCGGTCGGCGGCGGTGGTGGAGCTGAATCGCTGCCTCCGTCTCCGCATCCGCAGAGTGTCAAGGCGAGAACGAACGTCGTTCCGATGATGTTCTTCAAGTTATTGTCTCCTTTTTGGTGCGGACTTCATCAGACGTGAGGGAAGACGGCGCAGCCCTCTGCGGGCGCCTCTTCGGTGAATTCCATGTACAGGACTGGATTGGGCGCGGTAGGCGTCCACGTCATGACATAGCCGGTGAAGATCATTTTCGCGCGATCGATCTTGCCGACCAATTTGTACGAGCGCTCCTCTTGGTCTGATCCCGTGTGGCCAGTGGCTGTCACGTTGTCGTTGGCATCGATGAAGCCTCTGAGTAGCGCTTGATCGCCGCGCTTCGTCACCGTGTTGGCGATCGCGTTATTCACGATGACACGGACACCATCGTCGGCGTACACCTCAAGTGAGAGCAGGTAGGTATCGGCCGTACGCCCGGCGAATTTCAGGTCGGGTATATCATTCCAATTCGGCGCGTCTTTGACGGCCTTCCCAGGAGGCGCGTCCGAGAGTTCCAGAATCCGTTGGTCCTGGGTTGTAGTGAGGACGCCCTTCCAATCTCCATTGCCGATGAGGCTCACATCTCCATTCAAGTGGAAGGCCGACTTGAAAAAGAGACGACTGGAAATCTTGGAACCGACCGCGTCGAAGCCGAGCCCCATGGTGGTTGGGATGACTCTGCCCGAAAGGCGATCGTAGTCCGACGCCAAATCTGAGCTGTAGAAATTCGTAACGCGATTGAGCGCGAGCCATACATTGCCATCGGGCGTCGCGATGCCGTTGATGAGCGTCGTCACCACATTGGTTTCTGTCGGGTTGCCATTGGAATCGGATGGCCCTGCCACTGAGCCACTCGTGCCTCCGAAGAAGTAGCCGACGTGAAGGCAACTCACTGAAGGGTTGTAGTCGCTGGTCGCGCGCGCGCTATCGACGAGTGGCTTCTGGATTTCAGCGGAAGCAATCGAGTTGAAATCGATCGAAGCGTAATCGATCGGCGTCCATCCGGCGTCATGCGCCAACTGATCGGTCTCTGAGCTGATCTCGATGACGCCGCGTGAATTGGGGCGAGCGTTCAGCGTTTGAGCTAGCGTCAGGATGTTCGTGCGCGCGACCGCGTCAGTGGACAGCGTGCCCTGATGTAGATCGTATGGCGTGATGACCATGTCGTTCCAATCGGCAATTACAGTCGAGCCGAGGGGCATGCCACCGATCGAAAAGGAGACAGTGCAGTTGAGGAGCTGCGCGAAGCCGAAGACACCGCCGGCTCCGGTGTACCCCTTGTATCCGCCGCACGATTCAAAGCGCACGCCTTTGACGTTCAAGAGGTAGCCGACCATTGGTGCCGGCGGCGGGGGCGGAGGAGGGGGTGCGTTTGAAGTGACAGTGTTATCGGAGCTGCTGCCACCGCCGCAGGCGGACAGCGTGATGATGCTGATCGAGACTGTTATCCATTTGAATCGAGGCATTCCATTCTCCCTTGTCCCTTGAAAACGGGAAATGTATCGATTTTGGCGAGTTTGGTCGGAGGTTGGTGCTCGTCCATGTGCAACATGACGGTGTACTGACCCTGTACGGAAATCGAAGGGGAGCAGGACGTATTTGTGGCGTCCTGCCCCCCTCCGCCACCCACAGTCACCTTCTCGACCCTGACAAGGAGCCGACCGTGGTTAGCCGAGGACGGCCAGCGAGTCTGCTGCGCCGTGGCATCCGAGAGAAGGGGCTGAGCTTTCGCCCCCCTCCCTTTTTGAGACGGAGGTCTCGGTGCTTTCCGTTATCTAGGAGGCGCGGAGGCGCTGATCCGTTCGCCGGGCCGCCTCCGCGAAAACATTTTTCGGCGAAGTCCCAATTTCCCCGTCTTTAACCATAGAGGCTGCGGGCGGGCAGGACGGACGGTCTTCCCTGACCAGCCTGGTTTCCTTGCTGCACCGTTCACTCCTTATATATAGGCTCAGCGAGCGCTCAGCGTCTCGCTATCCGGTAGCGGACGACACGTTCGAGGCCGAGGAACGCGAGCAGCTTCCCGGTCGGCTCGCGCTTCCCCCTCATGATCCCGTTCAAAGCCTGCGGCGACATGCCGATGGCTTCGGCAAGTGCCTTCTGTGTTGTGAACCCGACGCCCTTCTCGCGCAACCGTCTGCGCACGCCTTCGGCATCCATGTTCGGTCCGCCCTGACAGTTTGAAGAAAGTGGCCCGGACTGCTCACTCGCCAACCCGTCCGGAGGGAAGCTGACATAGACGCGAGTAACCCGGTTCAACGGCCCACGTCTGCGCGGTGAGCGCGCCGCCAATCCCCGAGGCACCGCTGGCGAGCTGGTGAATCGATGCCATCGGGCATCGCGGGGGAATTCTGTCGCGAGGGGCGAGCGCCGCGATCTTGATCCCAATGCGGTCCGCGTTCGATAGGGATTGCCGGCCGCATCAAGCAACGAAATCGCGGCGCTCATCGTTTGGCGGGACCGCGGCCCCGCTGCTTCCACGGCTTGCCACTCAGATGCAGCACCGCAGTCTGCATCGGCAGAATCGAAGCGCCTGATGAGGAGACCTCGGGTGTGCGCTCAGGTTGGAATTCGCGGCCCTTCTCGGTCGGCGACCAATAGCCAATCTGCCCACGGATTTCGCGCAGCAGTCGGCCTTTCAGAACGAGCTGCCGCAACGAGCCGTTCAGGGTCGTGCGTGCGAGGTGCGTCCTGCTCAAGATTTCGATCGTTGAGATAGCGGCGCCGTGATTGATGATCGTGCCGAGCACATGCTGCTCAAGCTGGGTCAGTTCAGGGCGAGCCTGCCGAAGTGCGATGGCTTCGCGCATCTCGACGATCCACGCGCGCACGCGCTCAGCGACGAGCGTTTGCATTTCGATAGCGTCGCCCGCGATCGAAACGAAGCATTCGGCGAGTGCGCCGACTTGCACCTCGATGTCCGCGGGGTTCGCGGCGAGATACTGGGTTAGATTCGCAAGGTACAGCTTGATCGCGGACACGGTATCAAGGGGAACTCCCTTGAAGCTCAGATGATGCCGTTTCATCTCGCGCCTCCACCCTTCCTTTTTCGTTCCTTGTCAAACCGCGGAGTGGCGCAGTAGCAGCGCGCATGGTTCATACCCATGAGGTCGCAGGTGCAACTCCTGCCTCCGCATCCAATGCGTACCGGCGGTGGATGTCCGGTAGCTCAGCGGCGTGGTGGGCGCCGATCGCAAGTGGAGCCTAGCACATGGACACCAGGGCTCGTCCAGCGCGGGCATATCGGTTAGATGTGTGGCGATGAAATACCGCACGACGACCTGGGATGTTCTGAAGTTCGCGTGGGTTATATGGCGCTCGCCTCATCGCGCGAACATGCGGATTGGCCAACTCATCGATGGCGCGATGGCCTTCCACTCCTACACGCCGCGCCTGTTCTACGTGGAGAACAAGCAGCTTCGCTGGTTGATCGTGCATTTCTGGTGGTGATATGACGACGCAGATTCTGACGCGAGTTCCGATGCAGGTTCAGATTCGTCCGCACGAGAGCCGGTGCGCCTCGTACATGGAGTCGATGGCGCGCACTGTGCTCATCGAGGATGAGGTGCAGGCGCTGCTCGCATATCTGCGATGTCATTGCGCCGGGCTGCATCCGGAGATGAAGGACATCTCGATGCGATTCTTCGGCCGCGACCAACGCAACGGCTGGCACTGCTGGCTCGTCAGCCTGCATAACAAGCCGGTGTTGTGGGCCGATGGCCCGATCAGCGGCTTAACGTTTTTGCAGCCGCTGGAACTTGTAAGCCTGTGACCGCGTTTGATAATCGAACGTTGGTGATTCCCAAAAATGGATAACTTGTAACGGCAGTTCACCTACGAATCTGATATGGTCGCTCTCGCCTCTTGGGCAGAGAAGGCGCCCGCAGACCCGCGTCACATCCACCAACATGACACGACGGGTCCGAACCAGCAGGCAGGACGATCCGTACACGTCTACGGGCCTGCGGGCACACCTCTAGAGCCTAACACAAGTTGCACACAGCCTGTGTGCAGTCCGAACTTGTTCCTAATCTGAAACCTTATCGAAGACGAGACACCCGTCTCACGCGGCGTGTGCTCTGATCCGAGCAACTAGATCGGGCGTGACGCGAGCGGCCTCGATTTTGGCCTCACACACCGGACACCAGGGCATCGGCAACGCCGAGGCTTTCTGAAAGTCACAGCGCGAGCAAAACCAAACCGTTTCGTTCGGTCGTACGCCGTCGAGCCGTAGGTAGGCGAGTCGTCGCAAGTTGTTCGTTGTGCACGACATGGCGGGGGGATATTGCCATAGACGCTCAGCGTGCAGCCAGCGACGGCACAGCGTCGTTGTGCCCGGAATGCGGTCGCGACTACGCTCAGGATCACGCGCGTGATTGCGTGCTTCGTCCCGTGCAGCGATACGAAGACTATTTGCGCGAGATGCGGGCGTGCCGCCCGGAGGATTACTGGGGAAAGTGGGTCGATTATCTCACTCACCAGTAATAAATATGCGGCTTGCGGTAGTCGGGCCATCGGCGGATCGCGTCGGGATCAACACCGCGCTCGATGGACCGCAGGAGCTGATTCTGTCGGATGCGCGAGGGCTGAAGATTGAACTGCTTCCGCCAGTGCTTGGGCTCTGAGCGCATCGTCGCTCGATGCGGAAGCTGCCACGGTTTCTCGGGCAACTGCCAGCCGACATCCCGCTGCGTGCCCCATCCATGCCAGTACCAGACGCACTCCCGCCAGATGTAGCGGAGATGACGCAAGCGGGCCACGCGCTGCTGGTGTCGCCGGAGCGCTTTGTTCATGACGTGAGTCCTCAAAAAAAGGTCACGTCATCGGGGGCTTTCCTTTCTGTGAAACGCGGGCGGGCGCGGACTATAGCGGTACCGGCCTGGCCGATTCAAATTCCAACCTCTGGCACCACGATCACGACTTGATAAACGAATCCGTGCTCCGCAGTCAGCTCGACGAGCTGACCGAGCACGAGCTTGCAGTCGCGTATTGGAAAGCGCGGTGGGCAAGACAGGCCCGCGCGAAGCAGATTCCGCCAGATGCAACCGATCCCGGTTGGAAATGCTTCGGCATTTGCAGCGGAAGAGGATTTGGAAAAACCCTGGCCGGCGCAAATTGGATCGGGCTCGAAGCCGCTCAGCATCCCAACAGTTTCAACGCAATCATCGCGCCCACGTATCAGGACGCGAGGTACACATGTTTTGAAGGGCCGACAGGTTTGTTGGCCGTAATCCCGCCGCTGCTTTACAAGCCGGAAGATTATTCGCGGAGCGTTCCCAGTCTCACGCTTTGGAACGGCGCTGTGCTAAGGGGCTTCGCCGGTGATTCACCCGATCGTCTACGCGGGCCGCAGCACCATCGCGTGTGGGCGGAAGAATTGGCCGCGTGGGCGTATCCCGAAGAGGCGTGGTCGAACATGATTTTCGGCCTGCGCCTCGGCCATCTGCCGCGCGTCATGTGGACGACAACGCCGCGCCCAACTGCCTTCATGCGCGAGCGCATGGCACCGCAGCCTGGCACGATCATCGTGAGCGGCAGCATTCACGAGAATGCGCAGAATCTTCCCGACTCGATGCTGCAAGAAATTGAACAGTATCGAGGCACACGTATTTGGGAACAGGAAGCGCTCGGCCGTCTGATTGATCCGGAAGAGGGCGGCATCATCAGGCGATCACAATGGAACCTATGGCCTGTTGACGAACCTCTGCCCCGGTTCCTGTGCGTGGTGATGTCACTCGATACCGCATTTACCGAAGACACGGTGGACCGCAAAACACGCGATGCGGATTTCACTGCGTGCAGCGTGTGGGGTGTATTCGAGGAAGCCGGCCCCGACATCATTCGCGCGGGCTCGCACATCGAGGGGCAACGACAGCGACATGTGCTGCTGCTCGACGCGTGGCAGGACAGGCTCGGATTTCCGGACCTCGTCACGAGGGTGAAAAAGGAAAGCCAGTTCCAGTACGGTGAAGCCGAGGAACTGGTGCAGCCGTATCTGCCTTCGCAGCGACCGCTGAAAGCCCGCGGCGGTCGTGGCATCGACATGATCTTAATTGAAGACAAGGGCTCGGGCATCAGCTTGCGTCAATCGTTGGCGCGCGAGGGACTACTCTGCCATGCCTACAATCCTGGCCGCGCGGACAAGCTAGCAAGATTGCATTTGATCTCGCCGCTCTTCGCACACGCCCGCGTGTGGGTGGTAGAGAGCGAGCGTATGCGAGGCAAGCCGAAGATGTGGGCCGATCCGCTCATCACGCAGGTGTGTTCGTACTCCGGTGCCGGAACGATCGCGCACGATGACTTGCTCGATTCGACGACTGCCGCATTACGCGTCCTCAAGGATCAGTGGATTCCGGCGTTTTCACCGCCGGCCAGACGAAACGAGGACGATGAGGTGCGTCGTGTCCCCGGCCCGCTCATCAACCCTTACGCCGTTTGAGATGTTGGACGAGCTTGGGGTCGATCGCTTTGGCGATCTTCACGCATGTGGGACACGGTCCGGCGGATAAACCGTAGTGCGGTTTCCCGTCGATCATCTGCCCCCAATATTTCGCGAGCATCTTCACCACCTCCGGTGACATGGGCTTACGCAGGCCGCGGCTGCCTCGACCTTTTGGGCCGATCATCAGCGTCTCGGTGTACTGATGCCCACACCGCCAGGTGTAGCGCACGGTGGAACCACCGACGTATTCGCCGAAGGCTTTCTCGTAATAGCCGATGCACAGGTCTTTTGTGTTTGTGTTCATGCCTAATCCGTTGCAAAGGATGGGCCAGCCACTAGAGCGCCGCTAAACCTCTACAAGCGGCGCACCGACAAACCCCCGTGGCAATTGCCTCACGACTGAAGGCAATTGCCATCTCCCACAGAGAATGCCAATGCCCGAACCGATGCTCGGTGCGTCGCCCGACGCGCCGACGATGAGTGCTGCCCAAGATGAACCGGTGGACCTCGATGACGGCGGCGCGATCGTCACGCTCGCACAAGATCGTGAAGTCGAGAGGGAGGGCGAGTGGTATCGGAACATCGCCGACGATCTCGATCAAGACGAACTCGACCAACTGTGCAGTGAACTCGTGCAGAAGATCGAGTATGACAAGGAGTCGCGCAAGAAGCGCGACAAGCAGTACGAGGAGGGATTGCGCAGGACCGGACTCGGCGAGGACGCGCCCGGCGGCGCTGCGTTTTCAGGCGCGAGCCGAGTCGTACATCCGATGCTCACCGAGGCGTGCATCGATTTTTCATCGCGCGCGATCCGCGAATTGCTCCCCGCTGATGGCCCGGCCCGCGACTACATTCCCGGCAAGGCGACGAAGGCACGCGTCGCGAAGGCGGAGCGCAAAACCAAGTATCTCAATTGGCAGTGCAAGCAGCAGATGCAGGAGTTTCGCGGCGAGCTTGAGCAACTGCTGACGCAAACGCCGCTTGCGGGCGTCGGGTATCTGCGCATCGTCTACGACACGGGAAAAAAGCGTCCGGTTGCGACGTTCGTGCCCGTGGACGATGTCTATCTGCCGTACGCGGCGAGTAGCTTCTATACCGCCGAACGCGCGACATATGTCGAGTACATCACCGAGTACGAATACGACAAACGCGTTGAGGAGGGAATCTATCGCGACATCGACATGATGCCGCCCGGCGCGCCGCCGGAAGTCACGAAGGCAGAACAGGCGAACCAGAAAATCGAGGGGAAGCAACAGGAGGTCTACAACCAAGACGGTTTGCGCACCATGTACGAGGTCATGGTGCATGCGGACCTCGAAGACGAAGGTGTCGTGCCCTATCGCATCAGCATCGATGCGACGGGCAAAAAGGTGACCGCGGTCGTACGCAACTGGGAGCAGAGCGACGACACCCGACAGCCGATGTATTGGATGTCGGAATGGCCGTTCGTCCCGTGGAGGGGGTGCTACCCGATTGGTCTGACGCACATGATCGGCTCGCTCTCGGGTGCCGCAACTGGTGCGTTACGCGCGTTGCTCGACAGCGCCCACATCAACAACCTACCCACGCTGCTGAAATTGAAAGGGACTAATTTCAGCGGGCAAAGCCTTGAGTTGAATGTGACGCAGGTGACTGAAGTGGAGGGAGCCATTGCGACGGATGACATCAGAAAATTGATGATGCCGCTGCCCTTCAACCCGCCGTCTGCCACGCTCTTCACATTGCTCGGCTTCTGTGTAGACGCTGGCCGCAGCGTGATTCAAACCACATTTGAAAAGTTCGCCGACAACGCCAGCGCCAACATGCCGGTCGGCACCACGTTGGCGATGATCGAACAGGGAATGCAAGTGTTCTCCGCGATTCACTCGCGGCTGCACGATGCGATGGCGCGCACACTTGGCATCCTTCATCGGATCAATCGCATGTATCTCACGGATGAGATGGTGCGTGATGAGACTGGCGAGCTGATGGTGCGCCGCTCGGATTTCGATGGCCCACTCGATGTGATCCCGGTCAGCGATCCGGAAATCTTTTCCGATATCCAGCGCTTTGCCCAAATGCAAATTGTGGCACAGCGCGCGCAGATGAATCCGCTATACGACCAGCGCGCCGTCGAGTTGATGATTCTCGAACAGACGCGCATTCCGGATGCCGAGAACCTGTTGGTGCCGGCCCCGAGCGCCGAACCAATGAACGCGGTCAATGAAAATCTCGCGATGACATTTGGGCGCCCAGTCGCTGCATATCCAGATCAGGATCACCTTGCACACATTCAGGTCCTGCTCGACTACATGACCTCGCCTTTCTTCGGGCAGCTCAGCGTCATCGCATCGACCTTCATCCCCGCCGCGCTCAATCATCTCAAGGAACACGTCGGGCTCTGGTATGTGAATCACATCTACGAATCACTCTCGGCCGAGCTGCGTCAGGACCTGGGTGACCTCATGAAGTTCCGCGATCCGCAGACGCGCAAGGAGCTGGACCAGACGCTTGCAGCGGCCTCCCACGAAACGGTGGCAGCGGCACAGCAGACCTTTCAGTCGCTGCCCGCGATCATCCAGCGCGCGCAGCAGATGCTTCAATCGTTTGGGCCGAATGTGCCTCCTGATCCGAAGGCGCAGGCGCAACTCGCCAGCAAGCAGATCGACGCACAGAGCGCGCGCGAGAAAATTCAAGCGCGCCAATCTGAAGTGCAACTGACGCTGGCCGCAGATGCGCAACGTGATGCGAAGAAGACGCAAGCGGACATGCAGCGAGACCAGATCAAGCAGGCACACGACGACAAGCGCTCCTCGATGATGCAGCAGCAGCTCACGATGCGTGAAGCGTCGCAACAGGAAAACGAGAATGCGCGCAATACGGCGGAGCTGGCGGCGCGCGAGCGGATGAATACGGCCGACAACGTCACTGCCCTCACAATCGCTGAAGCCGAGACGCTGGCCGACACCAAGGCAGCCGTCGAGACGGGTACGGGCATCAATCCGAATCCATGACAGGTGATCTATGAAACTCCGCGAGTATTGGCATGAACATGGGTGGCGCACGCTCACCCTTATTGGCGCGATCGTGCTCCTCGCGATCATTCTGGTGAAGATCGTCCTCGCGCATCTCTCTACTACCTGAAGGAAACGTAATCATGTCAGACGAAGCTGTACGACAACGCTATCGACTCGCGGAAGGCAAAGGACTGGAACCGCCACCGAATCCCAAGCCGAACCCCGGTTACAAAAAGGGCGGCCGGGTCGTGAAGAAGAAGATGATGCGACCGAGCGGACGCGGCAGATGAACTGCTGCGACATCGAGCGCACGCTTCTGCGAATGCAGGCGGAACGTGCCGGCGAGCATCTGCCACTCGAAGACATCCTCAATGCCCTGCATGAGGAGGAGTACGCGCCGCCACCGTTCCTGCGATTGCCCGATGTACTTCCCATGAAATGGAACTATCGCAAGTAGGCGCGGGGTGTTGCGAAGGTTGACGTGTTCAAACGTGTAGATGCACTCTCGCCCCTTGAACGTGCGATTGATGAGTTGACGAAGCTGAGAGCCCGGCTGGCCGAGGAGTCCATCACTCCGGCTGACCAAACACTCTATGGCTACGGCCACTCCTGCGGAATGCGCCAGGCTATTGATATGGCCCGGTCAATCCTTGAGCACTGCCTCAACGAAGGCGATCCCGATTTCTCGGAACGCCGCGACGAGCGCTGATCCCTAGCCCCTGTTTTGCACGCTGTTCGCCAGGCGTGTGCCTTCGCTCCGTGGAGGGTGCGCGAGCGTGCATGGCAGGCGTTCGGATGCTTTGCAGAGTGAGCTGTCTCCGATGCCGCAAGTCGCCGCCGTTGCGCGCCCGACTTTCAATTACTCCTCGCTTGAGGATGCGTTTCCGGACGTTGATCCGGGACTCGTGCCATACGGATCGCGCGTGCTCGTGCAGATTCGCAGAGCCAAGACGCGAACCGCGAGCGGGATCATCGTCGCGCCGGCTGCGCGCGGCGTAGAGCACGAACTCACTCAGATCGCGCGCGTTCGCGCTCTCGGGCCGCTTGCCTTCAAGAACCGCGACCAGGGCGTGAGTTGGGTAGAGGGCGCGTGGTGCGCGCCGGGCGAGTACGTCCGTGTGCCGCAGTTCGGCGGCGATCGATGGGGCGTTGCCATTCCCAATACCACCGATGAGTACGTGACGTTCGTGGTCTTCGATGACCTCGATCTCATCGGCCGCATCACCTGCGACCCGCTGTCTGTGGTCGCGTACATCTGAGAGGCATTGCCGTGGGCGAAGCCGCGAAAGCTGACGAAGAGAAACTAATTCCGGTTGGGCCGGGAGCTGAAGGGCTCGCCGAGGCGCCTCCCGAGACGGAGGACGAGCCGGAGGATAAGCGCCTCGGTGCTGGCGACGAACCCGAAGGCGACGACAAACCTCAAGTCGGTGCGAAGAGGCGCGAGTCAGCGAGAGAGCGCCGTGAACGAGCCAAGGCGTCGCGAGCCCGCGAGCGCCTTGAGTACAACTACTTCCGCCAGCGCAATGAGGATTTGGAGAAGCGCTTGATGGCGGTCGAAGGGCGCACGGCTCAGAACGAGAGCGCCGCCGTCGATCAGCGCATCAACACGATTCAGGCGCAACTCAACAACGCGGATCGCGTGATCGCGGAGGCTTTGAAGAAACCCAACGGCACGGGCGCCGAGGAGTTCGTCGAAGCGCAGCGCATCCGCGATCAGTTGCGCGATCAGTTGGCGGAATTGGGCACAGCGAAGCAGCAGCGCAAGCAGCAGGCGGAAGCCGTCCAGCAGCAGCGCCGCGAGCCCGAGGTGCAGAAACCTGATCCGCGCATCGTGCGCCACGCGCGCGAGTGGGCGAGCGAGCACGACTGGTTCGATTTCAACGGAACTGATGAGCACAGCGTCGTCGTGCGCGCGATTGATGAGTCGTTGGCGGGCGAGGGATTCGATCCGTCGACACCCGAATACTGGGAAGAACTGACGGAGCGTGTGAAGCGCCGCCTTCCCGAGAAGTTCAAAGGCGCGCGAGCGCGCGCCGACGATGACGACGACGTGGAGGACGAGGACGAGAAACCCCGTCCGAAGGCCGGGCCGAAATTCAGTTCAGGTGGGCGCGAGCGTCCACTCCGAAAGGGTGAGGTCTATGTCTCGGCGGAGCGCAAGGAAGCGATGAAGCAGTACGGAGTGTGGGACGACCCTGTGACCCGCAACCGCATGCTCAAACGATACGCAGAGTGGGACGCGGAAGTATCTGCGTCCAATCGATCTTGAATCGGGACAGACCGGAGAACGGTGTGACCACCAATGCCCCATTTTTGGATTCGCGACTCAAACGAAAGACCGCGGAGTCTCGCGTAGATCGGCGCGCGCAAGAGCGCAGCCTCCGAGAGAACCGAGCGCTGTCTGATGAAGAGCGACGCGAAGCGTACAGAAAGGGGCTCTATCAGACCCATTTGCCGGATTTGCCCGCGATACCGGGCTTTCACGTTTGCTGGTTGACGACGACGAATCCCAAAGACTCCATTCAAGCGCGCATGCGATTGGGCTATCAGCTCATCAAAGCGAGCGAGATTCCGGGGTTTGATTTCGCCAACGTAAAGACGGGCGAGTATCAGGGGTTTGTCGGCATCAACGAGATGTTGGCTGCGAAGCTGCCTCTGTCTGTCTATCAAGACTACATGACGATCTCTCACCACGAGCAACCGCTTGAGGAAGAGAGCGCGATCGTCGCCGAAGTCCTGAAGCAGCAAGAGGCCACGCATGGAGCGGTCGGCCCCGTGAAGCTCTTCGACGGAACCGCGCAACTGGGGAAGGGTCCCGCGCCTCCGAACTTCGCCGATGAGTTTGGCGAGACGTGAGGGCGGGAAGGTCATGACCAGTTCCCGGAGTTCCCCATGTCTACTGTGTCCGCCCCGTTCGGACTGAAGCCGGTCTATCACCCCTCGGGCACCATCATTCCCGTGTCGGGCTCGATCGCGACCGGATATACGTCGAACATTTTTCAGTATTCGCCGGTCGCGTATCTCGACGGTGTAATCACGCTTGCAGCCGCGGGCTCGGCCGCGATCGGCTCGTTCGCAGGCGTGCAGTACACCGACGTGAACGGTCGCCGAAACTTCAGCAACAAGTGGCCGGCATCCACGAGTGCCACCGACATCGTGTGCTGGTTCACGTCTGATCCGGCGACGATCTACGAAATCCAAGGCTCGGGTTCGATCACGGAGAGCGACATCGGCGAGGAAGCCGACTGGTCCGCGAACACGACCAACTCCGGCAACACGATCACGGGCCTTTCGAGCGTGACGATCGATACGCCCGCCGTCACGACTGCGGGGCTTCAGGTCATCGGTATCTCCCTCTCGCCCACGAACGCATGGGGTGACGCATTCACCGTCGTGCGCGTGCGGATCAACGAGCATCAAAATCAGTCGGCAACGGCCGGCTACTAAGGAGAAACCAAAATGGCCGTGCCTATGCAGAGCAGTGATTTCAGAAGTGTCGTAGAGCCAATCCTCTCCGACGCATTCGACGGACTGTACGATCAACGCGCCGATGAATGGCGCCAAGTGTTCAAGGAACAATCAAACGTTCCTCCGCGCGCGTACTTGGAAGATGTCGTTCTCTATGGCTTCGGTGTCGCCCCGCAGGTGCCAGAAGGGACTTCATTTACTTACGACAGCGGCGGTGTGCTCTATATCCAAAGAACGGTGTACGCCGTATTTGGTTTGGCCTTTAGTCTCACCAAGGTACTTGTGGAAGATGGAGACCACATCCAGATTGGCACAACGTACGCGCGCCATCTCGCGCAATCGATGATTGAAACAAAAGAGACCCTGTGTGCAAATATTTTGAATCGCGCGTTCAACGCGAGCTATCCGGGCGGTGATGGTGTCTCACTCGTTTCGACTTCGCATCCGATCATCGGCGGTGTAGCGAGCAATCAGCTCACGACTCCGGCGGCACTTTCGCAAACTTCGCTTGAGCAGATGCTCATTCAGGTGCGGCAGGCGATCGATTCGCGCGGAAAAAAGATTCGGCTCAATCCGATGTCGCTCGTGGTCTCTCCGAGCAACACGTTCCAAGCAGAAGTGCTGCTAAAGAGCGTGTTGAGAACAGGCGCCGCGAACAATGACATTAACCCGGTCAAATCAATGGGTCTGCTCTCGAAAGGGCAGGCGAATCTATCGCGCCTCACCTCCACGACGGCATGGTGGGTACAGACGAATGTCGATGACGGACTGAAGTTGGTGATGCGTCGTCGTCTCGAACGTACGAGCGAGCCATCCTTCAACACAGATTCGATGAGGTACAAGTCTTCAGAAAGATATCTGCCGAACTGGGTGGACTGGCGAACCGTGTTTGGCACGGCAGGAGTATGAGCCGTGAGTGCGCCATACAACTCATACACTGATTTTCCGAACGGCGTGACGAGCTTCGGCGTCCCGCTGTTCGGCGGCGATCAGAAATTCGTCACGTCGGCCTTCGGCCGAACGTGGTTCGTCAACGCGAGCAGCACCATTCCGGCGACGGGGTGGAGCCCTGGCAGCGATGGATACAGCGGCACCGCACCGACGCAGCCGTTTTTGACGATGGCGAAGGCATTCACCGTCATCAGCGATGGCGATGTCGTGAACTTCATTGGCAAGATCACGGAACAACTCGTGACGCCTGTGCAGGTGTTCGATTGCTGGATCAACGGATGCGGCAATAGACCCCGACATGCTGACTCCACGCCTGCCGGGGGCCAGTACGCCGCCGCTCAGTGGGCTCCGCCGGCAAGTGGCGGGACCGCTGCGCAAGCGACGCTGCGCATTCTTCAGCAGGGATGGCGCCTAACGAACTTCTTGATGACGGCGATTGATGTGAACGCCGCCTGTCTGGAAATCGTGCGCAACGCCGGAGCGGGAGACTTGGAGCGCGATGCCTCCCACGCATCGATTCGCGCCATGCGTTTCTCAGGTACCGGGATCGGCATTCGATGCGGGGCGACGAGCTTCACCGAGAACCCATACAACGTGGAGGTGGCGTTCTCGCAGTTCGACAACATGACGACTGCGATCCGCGTGACCGGTGGCTCGATGTATCAGTGGTATATCCATGACAACGTATTTACCACGAACACCAATCAGATCATCGGCGCAGCTCAGAACACGCTGATCGCGAACAACGATATCGGCCCGTTCACGGCCGCCGCCAACTCGGGCGGTATTGACCTGACCGGCGGCGCCGGTCTCAACCAGATCACAGGCAACAACCTCTCCGGCACTTACTCGAACGCGGGTGGGTACGTACGGGCGAACGCCAACGATAACTGGTACGGCAACGCGTCCTCGGCCGGCTACACCTCCGCCGATCCCGCTTAACTCCTCCGCAACTCACACCAGGGTGCAGCTCGGAAACGGGGCTGCACTCTGAGGGACTTTCATGCGTCCAGTCATCATCACACGCGCGCTGCTCACGGCAGACGCGGATGGCATCGCGCAGGTGCAGACAACTGTGGGCGCTGCCGATCTCACTCTCAATGGCGCACTTGTTGCGGGAGGCGTCGCGCAGCTCACCGCGCAGCGGAAGGTCGCCGGTCATTCGACCGGCAACATTTCCACGGTCATCTTTACGGTGTACGGGACGAACTCGGCCGGCGCCTCGATCACTGACACCGTCACGGGTATCAACAATACGACCGTCAGCACGACACTCGACTTTCTGACCGTGACGCGTATCGCTGCGAGCGGGGCGGTTGGAACGAACGTCGAATTCGGTACGACTGGTGTCGGCGCCTCGCAGCCCATTCCGCTAGACCTATATATCGATCCGTTCGACGTAAGTTTATTCATCGATGTCACGGGCACGGTGGATGTCACGCTCGAATACACGGGCGACTCAGATGTGCTCACGAGTTCAGGCCCGTTTGTGTGGTTCGCACATGTGGACCTGACCAATGTGACCGCGGACGACGTGGGCACAATCATCTCGCCGGTCACGGCGGTTCGATTGCTGACGAATTCCGGTACGGGCTCGGCGGAGCTGACCGTACTTCAGGCGGGGACCGGCGCATGAGCGGCATCGAAGGCCCCGGCATCACTGGCGGCGGGGGCAGCGCGCCGTCCACCGAAGACTTCGTGACCTTTTCTACGGAGATAGGTCTTCCAAACTCGCGCGTTCTCACGGCCGGCTCGAATATCACAGTCAGCACGGCCACGCCTGGGCAGGTAATTGTCAGCGCCGCCGGTGGAAGTCCAGCCGGCGCGAACACACAGATTCAGTACAACAACTCGGGAGCGTTCGGTGCGAGTTCCAAATTCACATGGAATGACGCCGGTAGCACGCTGACTGTCGGCACAGCGGTCGGTGCTATCGGCACTGGCACCACAGCGGGCCTCATTGTCTCGGGCGGGGCACCACTCACAGACACAACGCCTGCACAACTCACATTGGGCGGTGGAGGCGGGACGGCGGGAGCGGGTGGCGCGATCGCTTTGAATGCTGGCGATGCGCAAACAAGTGGCAACGGCGGCGGCATTCAGATCAATGCGGGCGATGGAGCCAACGCGGGCAACGGCGGCAACGTGACGGTCGCTGCCGGCGTGAAGGCCGGCGCAGGAGCAAACGGCACGATTGTCTTGGCCGCGGGCGGCTCGAATCGCTTCATTGTGGGTGCCTCGGGCGAACTCAGTGCAAACGGATCGAATGGCACCTCGGGACAGGTGCTCACAAGTGCGGGCACTGGCGCGGCGGCGTCGTGGGCAACCGCCGCTGGCGGCGTCACCGGTCTTGCGAATCCGACAGCGACGATCGGGCTTGCCGCAGTCAATGGCTCGGCGACGACCGCACTCCGCTCGGATGGCGCACCGGCACTTTCGCAGGCGATTGTTCCGACGTGGACCGGAATTCATACATGGTCGCTTGCAGAGCCGCGATTGCTACTGAATGAGACGGATGTCGGCGCGGATTTGAAGTTATGGGATTTCGACGTGAACGCGAGCGTCCTCACCGGGCGCACGCGCACGGACGCGGACGGAGCTGGCAAGAACTGGCTCGCGGTTACGCGTGGCACGACGACAGCGATCTCAGATATCAGCGTCGGCAACGCGACCGATAACCCGACGTTCACACAGCTCGGGACGGGCACCGCGACGTTCAGCGGTCAGATTAGCGCGCCGCGCGTTGGCGTCAGTGGAAGCTCTCCGCCTACCGTGGGGATGTATAGGCCGGCTGCAAATTCACTGGGATTGACCAGCAACAGCACGGAACGGCTTCGCATTGATGCGAATGGTGCTTGGCTGATGGCTGGCACAACTGCCGGCAATGCGGCACAGGTGCTCACATCAAACGGCACCGGCACGCCGCCGACGTGGCAGAACACGGGCACCGGCACGGCCGCCGGAAGCACGACGCAAATTCAATACAACAGCTCGGGCGCGTTCGCAGGTGATGCTGATCTCACTTGGGATGACACAAACAACATTCTGACGGTCGGCTCTCTCGCAACGACCGGCATCATCACAGCGCCAACGGGGAGCACGACGGGCGGAGGGCTCATCGTTCGTGCCGGCACTGGCGCGAGCAGTGGCACCGGCGGGACGCTACAACTACTCGGTGGCATTGCGCCGAGCAATCAAGCAGGCGGCAACGTCACTTTGAGTGCCGGCGCTGGGAATGGAACCGGCGCTGGTGGGTCCGTTCTCGTGCGCGGTGGTACGGGGGGCGGCACTTCCGGCAATGGTGGCTTGTTGACGTTGCAGGGTGGTAACGGAAATACGACCAATGGCAACGGCGCCGACGTAATTATCACGGGCGGCCTTTCGGCGAACGCTGGACAACCGGGAGGCGTGCAGATCACGGGCGGCAATCCGGGCGGCAGCGCAGCCAATGGTGGCTCGATCACCCTCACAGCGAGCGCCGCCGGTTCGGGCACGGGTGGCAACATCACCCTCACCTCCGGCAACGGCGCGGGCACCGGCGCGGGTGGCGCGACGACGATCACCAGCGGCAACGGCGTCGGCACCAACCAGAACGCGGGCACTGTCTCAATCGCAACTGGAACGCGCACCGGGAGTGGCACCGCGAATCTGAGTCTCGCGACGAACGGCTCAACGCGAATCACGATTGATGCGGTGGGTGCGTGGCTCGTGGGCGGAAGTGCCGGCAGCAGCACTAACGTACTCACATCCAATGGATCGGGCTCCGCGCCGACGTGGCAGGCGGCGCCGGCTACCGCGCCCGGCGGCAGCACGACGCAAGTTCAATACAACAACGCAGGCGCGTTCGCAGGCGACGCGGGTTTCACATTCACCGCTGCGACGGACATTCTTGAACTCGGTGAGTCTGGCCAAGCGGGGACGCTTCGCGCGCCATCCACCACGACCGGACTCGGGCTCACGATTGCAGGCGGCGCGGCCACGGCAGGTGCGGGCGGCGCGCTCAATCTCAATGCCGGCGCGGGCGGAGGTGCGACAAATGGCGGCGGTGCCGTCAACATCAACGGCGGCGTCGGTGTCACGAGTGGGAGCGGCGGCAATGTCACTATCGCCGGAGGTACTTCGACCACCACCGCCGGTGCTCTGGCCGGCAACGTGGCGATCAACGGTGGAGCAGCCGCAGGAAGCGGCGTCGCCGGTATGGCGTACTTCACCGGCGCGAATGGCATTCGCGGCGAGAATCAACAGACGCCTTCGACGGGCTTCACGATCACGATCGCCGATCGGGACACGATTCTCGTCCTGAATCCGGCCGGCACCCTCGCCACCGGCACGATCAACATGCCGGCTAGCCCTCTCAACGGACAGATCATCCACGTCACCACAACGCAGACCGTCACGGCGCTCACGGTGAGCGGCAACGGCAATTCGATCTCAGGCGCGCCATCGACGATCACTGCCAGTTTGCCGTTCGCGATGATTTTCATCGCAACGAACCTCGGCTCTTGGCTGCGATTTGCATGACGAAGGAGCACAACTCATGAAGGGCTTCAAACCCACCGGCTACGGCCCAAGCGCAGGCTTCAAGTTTCCCGCGCGCATGGGATTCACCGGGTCCACCGGCAGCGTCACCAATGTGTCGCCATACATCCGTCGCAAAGCATTCGCCGATGGCGGCTTCGTACGCCAGGACAACCCACGCATGAAGAGCGAAGAGGTTGGGGATCAGGGCGGTGCGCTCATTCGTCGCGCGAAGTCATACAACAATCTCGATCAGGAGTCGGGCGGCAAGACTCCGCTACGTCCGGGGTTCAGGAAGGGCGGACGCATGAAGAAGGCGGACGGCGGCCCGGTCCGGCGCGGCGCTGTACTTCCTCGTCGTCAGAATCCATACACCCTCGCAGAATCGGTGAAGGCCATCCCTGAAATTCCAAAGGAGCTGCTGCGCACGTTCGTTGACAAGGTCAAGCGGGGAATGGCGAGTGGACAGCGCGGGATGGTCAACGGCAAAAACCAGTCCATCGACGAATACGTGGCAAATGCCTCAACCGGGCAGGACTACGCACGCGGTGGCAAGGCCAAGCGAGCGCGAGGTGGCCTCGCGCCGATGATCGGTAAGGCTGTCCGAATGGCACAAGCCGCAAAGATGCAGCGGCCATCACCGCCGATGATGCGGGATCAGATGATTCGCCGGGGCGCACCGATGATGATGCGATCCAAAGGCGGCGCCTCCAACAAGCGTATGGGCTATGAAAGCGGCGGAAGCGTTAAAAAAAAGTAGCTGATGGCTCGCCCGTCACCGTCGCGCAGGCGAAGCGTATCGCCGAACAAACGATTGGCGAGCATGTGAAGTATCCGGCCCCGAAAGGCCACAAAGGTCTAGAGAAACTAATCGCGCCGCGTCGCTGAAGACGCGCTCTCCGTGTTGACCCTCGGAGTGCTTGGGACAGGGATGTCCCCGTTTATCCCCACTCGGAGCAATCATGGCAGTCAGCGGGACCGTGTCGCAGACGACGTTCGTCACGCGCAAGGTCATCGATCACGCGTTCCGTCGCTGTCGTCTGCCGACGCAGCTCATTACGAGCGAGCATCTGCAAACTGCGCAGGACTTGCTCTATCTGCTCATGAGCGAGTTGGTGAATCGTGGTATCCCGCTCTGGTGTGTCGAGAAGCAGCTCCTCCCGCTCTACGAAGGGTCAACCGAAGTCATCTGCCCCGCGGGAACCGTTGATGTCTTGAATCTTCAAATCCGGCAGTTGCAACGGCTTTCAGGAGATACGACTGCCAGCGAGGGGACTGCGGACAACGCAACGGATGGTGATGTCGAGACCGCCTGCACTCAGACCACGCCCGGCGGAAATATCATCATCACGTTCGAGTCGGAAACCGACATCACCAATATTGGAATCTTGCCGAATGCGACGGGCACATGGAATGTCGCCGTGCAGACCTCGCCCGATGGCGTCACCTATACATCGGTTTACACCAACGCGACATTCGCGGCGGTCCGCGGTGAGTGGGTCTGGATTGATCTCTTTGCGACAGAGACGACTCTTCAGGGAACTGCTCTTAATAACGTACTCAATGTGAAGCTACTTGCGACCGCGCCAACGGTGCTCGATGTCGCGGAGTTCGTTGTCGCAAACACGCCATCGGAAATCCCGATGGCGCGGATCAATCGCGATGACTATCAGAGCCTGCCGGACAAGGCATTCCAGGGCCGACCGGTCCAATACTGGCTTGATCTTCAGCGCGATCAGCCGGTGCTGCGCATCTGGCCGGCGGTGCAACTTCAGTACACGTTCTGGCAGCTCGTGCTGGTACGCAAGCGTTACCTGATGGATGTGGGGACGCTGACTGAAACGCTCGACTTCCCGCAGCGCTGGTTTGAAGCGGTGGTGAGTGAACTCGCGGCGCGCCTGGCAATGGAGATTCAGGAGGTCGATATCAATCTCATCCCGGTGCTGCGTGGTTCGGCGGATCGCGCCATCACGACAGCTTGGACCGGCGAGGAGGATTCGAGCCCGACCTTCTTCCGCGTCAATCTCTCGCCATACACAAAATGAGCGGCTGGGATGATCCGACCGGCGCACCTTGGTCCGCGGTGGGTATCTGTGATCGGTGCAATCGTCGGTTCTTACTGCATGAGCTGATCGAAGACGGAAACCTTCCCGGCCTTCGTGTCTGCCGCGACGACTGGGACATGCTCGATCCGTACCGGTTACCGCCGCGGCAACCGGACAATCTCGTGTTGCCTTTCGTACGTCCAGATGTGCCGATCGCGGTGACGACGTGCGAGCACCCGTTTGATCTTCCCGGCTACATCTTCACGGAGAACGGTCTCCACTACTTCATTACACAAGACGACATCTACGTCGTCAGCCAAGGGATCAGTCCAATTCTCACGGAGGATGGTGTCGAGCTGGCAGCCGCAGTCAACGCGCTGCCCGCATGCAATGAACTTCTGATTGTGGAGCCGTGGGCCTCATGAGCGTAACGATCTCTGGTCTACCACCCGCCGCCGCGCTATCGGGCACCGAGCAAGTTCCTATTGTGCAGTCGAGTGCAACGGTGCGCACGACGGTGCAGGACATCGCGGACCTCGGCACGGGCGCTGTTACCTCGGTCAACGGTCAGACCGGTGTTGTGGTGCTCGACGCGACGGATGTCGGGGCCATTCCAACGGGAACCATCATCAGCCCGACGACTGGCGGAACGGGACTTACAAGCTACACGCAAGGCGATCTCATCTACGCGTCGGCGATCAATACGCTCGCGCAACTCGCGAAGAATACGAACGCGACGAGATACATCTCGAATACCGGTGCGTCGAATGCGCCCGCCTGGGCGCAAGTCAATCTCGCGAACGGCGTGAGTGGGAATCTTCCCGTCAGCCGCTTGAATAGCGGGACAGGCGCAAGTAGCTCCACATTCTGGCGCGGCGATGAAGTGTGGGCATCCGCAGGCGGTACGAGTAATCGGACAATCATCTCTCTGAACCCAACGCCGACGACCGACGCGCAGGGTTACAACATCGTCAAGTTCAGCGTCCCGGCAGCCACGCTTGCATCGAGTAACGTGTTGCACATCTATGCGGCCGGCTCAATCAGTTTCAGCGGCGCCGGCAACGTTGACGTAGACCTCGATCTATCGGCAGTGGGAGCCGTGCTATTCCCGCGCATCAGAGTGGGAGTCAACGTCGCGGTGACGAATGCGACCAACAGTGCCTTCTATTTTGAAGCATACATGCCGGCCAGCGCATCGGGGTCAAGCGATGGCTTCATGTTCTTCGATACGTACAACGTGAATACATTCCCCAGTCCGAATGAAGGCTGTCAGAAGGTGCTGAACTCTCCGGCGATCACGCCACTCGTGTTCCACGGCTTGCAGGATGGTCCCTTTGCGACAAATTTGACCAATGCCTTTGTGGCGCGGGTCCAGCTTCGCGCAGTGAATGCAACCACTCCTCCCTCGATGACGCCCACATTCACGGGGACCTCATACGTGGAGGTCATCTCGCCGTGAGCGACACAATAAAAGTTACTGAGTTACCGACTGTCGTGACGCCGCTCGTGGGCAATGAGATGGTGATGGTCGTGCAGTCGGGGACATCGCGCCGATGCACGGTGTCTGATATCGCGAGCGGCGGGACCGCATTCGCGAATCCCACAGCAAGCGTCGGGCTCTCCGCGGTCAACGGTGTTGCCACCACTGCGATGCGCTCGGACGCCGCGCCTGTACTCAGTCAGAGCATCGTCCCGACATGGACGGGGGCGCACACGTTTTCAAACAATGTCGCGCTCAACGGAACGACAACGGTTAGCGGCAGCAGCATTCGCGATACCGCGCTCTTCACGAGCGGCACGCTCGGAGTAACGCGGGGCGGCACGGGGGTCGCGACATTCGCACAAGGCGACCTCATCTATGCAACAGCATTGAACACGCTGAGCGCCTTGCCGAAGAACACGAGCACGACGCGGTATCTCTCAAACACGGGCGCATCAAACAATCCAGCCTGGGCACAAGTCGACCTCACGAGCGGTGTGACTGCTGAGCTACCGATCGAGAACGGCGGCACCGGCCAAGCGACAGCAAACGATGCGCTCAATGCGCTATTGCCGGATCAGAGCGGGCAGTCGGGCAACGTGCTCACCAGCGATGGCACGGACACGTTTTGGTCTACGGGGAGCGGCGGCGCGGCGGCACCGGACATCGTGTTCATTGCTGACACCGTAGGCGTCGGCGCCGAGGGGTACTCCAACTTTGGGACCACTGGTGGCACGCTGGTTTTTCAAGGCTCGCGAATCTCTGGCGTCTACGGCTTCAGCGGCTACAGCCTGCTCTCGGTCGCACCGAGTGAGATGGAATTCAGAGTGGAAGACGCCGAAGTCTCGCAGAACTATTTCACGTCGCTGAACGTGGAGGAGTGGGGCCAGACATTCGATACAGCCGATGCCCTCTTCAGCAATCCCGGTGGCGATAGCCTCTGGCACTGGAACAGCGCAGAGGCGGAGTTCGTCCCCGAAGGCCAATACACCATTCGTTTGTCCGGAGACCCTGCCTAGATGCTGACCAATGCATTGATCGCAAACATCCGCGCGTTTCTGCTACGCACGCAGCTCCAAGGCTCCGAGGTGGCGGCGTACAACGAAATCACCGCCGCGCTCGACGCGATTGAACGCATGAACAACACGCCTCCTCCCTTACCGGAGTGATGGCCGATGCCGTTGATTGATGAACCCCGCCCCTCGGCGGGGTTTTGCGTTTGGAGGAGTGCATGCCGACCGCGATGACCTTCACGTCACTCAAAGAGGACATGCGGCGCTACCTCGAACGTGGATATGTGGTGGACACGACCGTGTTCGATCAGCTCCCCAGCCTCATCAACCTGGCGGAGCGCGCCATCGCCGGGGAATTGAAATTTCAGGGCTTCATCAATGTTGTCGTCACGACGCTCGATCCAGGCGTGAGCGTGTATCAAAAGCCCGATCGATGGCGCGAAACGGTGTCAATGAATTTCGGGACCGGTGACGAGAACAACACCCGCACATCGCTTTTCCCGAGGTCGTATGAATACGCCAGGTCTTACTGGCCAGACTCTGCCGAAGTGGCACTGCCGCTCTTCTACAGCGATTACGACTACACGCATTGGCTTATCACGCCGACCCCTGGCGTGAGCTATCCCTGGGAAGTCCTCTACTACCAGCAACCGCCGTTGCTCGATGACGCCACGCAGACCAACTGGCTGACGGATTACGCGCCGAACGCTCTGCTCTACAGAAGTTTGTTGGAAGCAACGCCCTTCCTCAAAAACGACGAGCGCATTCCGACATGGAGCGCGATGTACGGACAGCAGATGCAGGCGATCAACACGCAGGACTTGCAAAAAATCGTTGATCGATCGGCGACACGCAAGGCACCGTAATGACCACGTACACCGAAATCTTCGGCGGGGGCACCATTTACCCCGCCGAGCCAACTTTTCTGTCGCTCGTATTTGCGACGGATGTGTCGCTTGTATGGCCCATCGAGCAAGCGGTGGCGGGCGACAACATTGTCGCAAAGATCATCAACCTGCATCCCGCAGGTGCGGGCCTGAGTGTCACGCTCGCCGACGCAAGAGAAGTTTCGACCGGGTACACGACGAGCTTCAACAACAAAGAAGCCGATACCGTCACGATCCTCGACAACGCTGGCGGCACGATCCTGACTGTCGCCTCGGGCGAAGTGTGGACGATCTACCTGAACGACAACTCCACGGCGGCCGGAACCTGGGACATCTTCGAGCAGGGCGCAGGAACATCGACCGCCAACGCAGCGGCTCTCGCCGGGTCCGGGTTGAAGGCGATCACAACGACCCTGAATACGAAGCTGCTGCCTGTCGCGCACACCGTCAACTATGCGATCTTGAACGCCGATCGCGCGACCGTTCAGGAATGGACCGGCGCACTCGGCACCTTCACGCTGCCCACCCCTGCATCCGTGGGCGCGGATTGGTATGTCGCGGTGAAGAATGCAGGCACAGGAAGTCTCACCGTCACGCCGTCCTCGGGCACGCTCGATGGCAGCGCCTCGCTGATTTTCGGTGTGGACGAAAGCGCGTTCGTCTACAGCGATGGTAGTAACTACTTCACGGTCGGACTCGGTCAGGCCACAAACTCCGTTTTCGATTTCATTGTCATCAACGTGAGTGGCACTGGCGACTACACGCTCACGGGCGCTGAACTCAATCGCATCGCCTACGACTTCATCGGCATTCTCACCGGCAACCGAAACATCATCGTGCCGGCGGCCGTGCAGCAGTATTGGGTGTCGAATGACACCACGGGGGCATTCTCGCTGACCGTCAAGACGGCGAGCGGGACCGGCATTGTCGTACCGCAGGGACAGCGGACGATTCTTTACTGTGACGGAACGAATGTCATTCACGCAGAGACGTTCATCGTCAGCACGCCGGTCGTTGTCACGCAGGGGGGCACGGGACTCATTACCGTCGCGCAAGGACAGTTGCTCTACGGCTCGGCCGCGGACACGTATTCGCTGCTCTCAAAAAATACAACCGCGACGCGCTATCTCGCGAACACGGGCACGTCAAACAATCCGGCCTGGGCTCAAGTTGAATTGACCAATGGCGTAACCGGAATCCTGCCAGCGGGCAACGGGGGCACGGGCAACGCGTTCACGCTGTTCACGGGTCCTGCCGGCAGTATCAAAACATACACGTTGCCGAATGCGACGACGACGATCCTCACCACCAACGCGGTAGTGACGGTTCCCCAGGGCGGCACCGGGCTCACGACGATAGCGCAAGGCGATCTCCTGTATGGCTCAGCGCTCAACACGCTCTCCACACTTGCAAAAAACACGAGCGCCACGCGCTACCTCGCAAACACTGGTGCCAGCAACAACCCGAATTGGGATCAAGTCTCTCTCTCGACCGGTGTGACGGGCAACTTGCCGGTCACGAGACTGAACTCTGGAACGAATGCGAGTGCGACCACGTTCTGGCGTGGCGACGAGGTATGGGCAGCACCCGGCGCAGCGAGCGGCGGCACGATCTCATTCAGCGCCGGGACGTACTGGGATTTCAATTTGATCGTCGCACTCGGCGGGACGCCCGGTGCGCCAGGGACATTCACGATCAACATCCCTGTAGGCGCAATTTTCCGTTCATCGGGCAATCGATCGTATGCCATGGATTTGTCGGGTTTGCCGTCGGGCTCCACGCTCAATCTCACGAACCTCGGCTACATCATTGGCTGCGGCGGTAGAGGCGGTAACGGAGGCTTCGGACAAGCAGTAGGCAATGACAACATCGGCTACGCCGGCACCGATGGTCAAGATGGTGGCACGGCGATTCAAGGTGTCGGATCGGGCAACACGATCAACATCACCAACGCCGCCGGGTTCATTTGGGGTGGCGGCGGTGGCGGCGGTGGCGGCGGAATCAGCCTCGACGATGGAGCGAACGTCGCGAACGGTGGCGGTGGTGGCGGTGGTGCCGGCTGCGGTCCAGGCGGCGTGCCGGGTGCACTCGTGTACGCGGAAGGCGTGACGCCATCTGCCGGTGGCTATGGACAGAACGGCGCGCTGTTCTATGACGGCTCTGACTCGAAGGGAACAGGCGGCGCAGGGGCGCAGGCGGGATCAGCAACGGGCGGAGCGGGCGGAAACGGTGGTGACTTCGGCATCGCCGGAACCAATGGAACCGCGCCCACGGGACAGTCGATCGACATTGCATCTGGCTTCGCGGGTCTCGCCGGCAAGGCTCTCAACATCAACAGCGGCACGGTGAACTTCATCAGCGGCAACGCCTCGCCCCATGTGAAGGGGGCCGTGAGCTGATGGAAAGCCCGATCGTCATTCGCAGTGATCCGGGTATCAAACGCGATGGTACCGAATTCGAGGGCAACAACTACACGGACGGACAATGGTGTCGCTTCAGCCGTGGGCTGCCTCGCAAAATCGGCGGCTATCGCGGAATCAGTTCCACCTTCACCGAGCGCGTGTACGGCATGAGTTCGTATTCGCAGAACGCCGTGCAGTACGTACACGTCGGTAGTCAGAGCATGCTGCAGCAGGCGCAAGTGGATTCCGCCGGCATTCTGATCGGTCTTCACAATCGCACACCGGCCGCGTTCCCGCTCGATGCGAACAATCTCTGGCAGTTCGACGCGATGAACAACAACGTGTCGGCTACGGATACGATTCTCGTCGCGCACGCTGCGCTGAATCTCGATGACATCAGCAGCGATACGGAAACCGCGATCTACTACGGAGATGTAACCGGAACCGCCGCACTCGTCGCGACTGCCATGGACCCGCAGAGTGGTGGAGTCATGGTGCTCTCGCCGTTTCTCGTCAGTTACGGCAACGGCGGCCGAGTCGATGTCTCTCCGGCAAACGATGTGACGACCCCGCCGGATGCGGCGTTCGTTACGGGGCAGAAGATCGTGCGGGGCCTACCGCTTCGAGGTGGCGGCAGTGGACCGGCGGGGCTTCTGTGGTCACTCGATTCACTTGTCCGTATGTCGTTCAATTCCAGCATTCTGAGCGGCGTTCCGTTTAGCTTCGATACGATTTCCTCTGAGTCCTCGATCCTCTCCTCACAGAGTGTCATCGAATACGACGGCGTGTATTACTGGGCGGGCGTCGATCGGTTTTTGTCCTTCAATGGTGTGGTCCGCGAAGTCCCAAATTCGTTCAACCAGAACTGGTTCTTCGATCACTTGAATTACGCCTGGCGCCAAAAAGTGTTCGCGATCAAGGTTCCGCGCTGGGGCGAAATCTGGTGGTGTTATCCGCGAGACTCGGCGACCGAATGCACGCATGCCGTCGTGCTCAACGTGCGTGAGGGAAGTTGGTACGACACACAGCTACCCAATAGCGGGCGCTCCGCAGGTATCTACGCGAAGGTCTACAGCAAACCCCTCATGATGGACGTGGACGCGACGGCGACTGGGTACACACTTTGGCAACATGAAACCGGAGTGGATGCGATCAACGGTCCGATCGTCGAGCCCGTGCCCGCATTCATCACGACCGCCGACATCACGATGCTCACGGGGCAACAGCCCGTGAACAAGAGTCTGCGCTGCGCGCGCATCGAGCCTGACTTCGTTCAAAGCGGCGATATGTCGGTCGTGGTCACGGGCCGCGCCAATGCACGCGCGCCGGAGGACCCCGGCGAGACCTTTACATTCCCCGATGTCGCAACCAACGCGAGCAATCAGATTGTGAATCTGAAGGAAGTGCGTCGGCTCATGCGCTTCAAGTTCACCTCCAATGCGGTGAATGGTGACTTTCAAATGGGTCAATGTATCGCGCACGTCGAACCGGCGGACGGTCGCATTACCCAATGATCCTCGATCCGCGCGGGCTCAGTGTCATGCAGTGGACAGACTTCATGACAAACGAGCTGATCGGTTTCAGCCAGCCCCCGCGCCTCGATGATCCGCTGAGCTGGCGGACGTGGGCGCTGACGGTCTGCCAGTCACCACGCATCGCCGCCTTTAGTCCGCCAAACCCGTTCCAGTTCTCCGACTGGCGCGAGTGGGCCGAACGATTCAACCAGACCGTCGTACTCCCGACATAGGTCCCAATGAATTCGACCACGATCCTGCGCAGCCCGACGCTCGCGCGAGGTGGCCCCGTGCACGCCGTTCGGCTCTATGAATGTGGACCGTACGCAAGGGGTGGCCTTGCGCGAACAATGCCGGCGCGCGAGATGATGATGCATTTGTCCGCGCCCGAGATGGCGCAGCTTCGCGCTCGATGGGGCGCGCCGCGAATGAATGCACAGACAGGCGCCGCCGAGTATGGCTTCGCGCCTGGCTCGCTGAAGCGCATGGCCGATGGCGGCTCAGCAGAGGCGGACCTCTTCCGTTCGCGGACCGCGATCACTCCCGACTACTACACCTACGGTGCGGGTCCGGAGCAGCAGTTCTATTCACAGAACGTGACGCCGTCGCAACCGGATTACGTGCACCTCCCGGAAACGCCAACCGGACCGACGACGCAAAGTGCTGGCTCCTCCGCGAACAACTTGGCGGGCGTGGGCTCCGTTCTCACAGGTGGCGCAGCGCTCGCGAAGGTGCTCGGCTATGACAATGCCATCACACAGGGAGCGAGCACGGCCGGCAAGCTTGCGAGCGGCAACTATGTGGGCGCAGCGAAGAGCGGCCTGAAGCTATACAACTCGATGAATTCGCCGAGCATGGCGGACTTCGCATCGGGCAAGGCGACGAGTGATGCACTGACCGAAGCGGGCTTCAGTGGCTCCGGCGCGCCACCACTTCAGTTCGACGAAGCCGGCAACGTCATCGATTCGGGAGCGGGAGCGACTGGTGCAGTCACTAAGGCCGGTCCCTCGACGGCATCACGCGCGCTCGGTGGTGTCGGCGGGGCTCTAAATATCTACGGCGGATTGAAGCAGGGAGGCGTGCAGGGATACGCGCAGGCCGGCACGGGCGCGGCGCAAATTGCCGGCGCAGCCGGCGTTGGTGGCAGCACCGTTGCACAAGCGGTCCCGGTGCTCGGTGCCATCACCGGCGGATACGGCACGCTGAAATCAATTCAAGCAGGAGACAAAAAGAGCGCGGCGCTGTCTGGCGCGGCAACAGGTGCTTCGATTGGCAGCATCGTTCCCGGCATCGGGACTGCTCTCGGTGCAGTGATCGGTGGCCTAGTTGGCGCCGCGGGCGCCGCGATCCACGGCAAGGACTACGCGGAGGAAAAGGTCCGCGACAAGTATTACGACTTGCTCGATCCAAAAACCGGCAACTACGACACCTCTCAGCAGGTAGACCCAAAGAGTTTTTATCAAGCCGTGGCCGGCGAGTTTCGCGGCAGCCACAGCGCGTTCGCTCCGCGCAGCAGTGGCAAGTACGGCAAGAAGGATGAAGACAAATTCATCGCCGACATGGCGGACAAGATCAATGCGGCATACACGAGCGGCGCAATCGGCAAAGGCGCCACCACTCAGGATGTGATGAGTAAGGTCATCGATCCGTGGTTCCAATCCGATTTCGGCGGCTGGCGCACAGATATCCCGCAGGAGTGGCAAGCCGATCAGCGTGCGATGACCTCCGATCTCGTGAATCGCTACATCTCCGGCTCGCCGGTGGATTGGGGCGTCATCACGGGATCGGGACCGAACAGTGCGCATCCGGTCGCTTCCTATCTCGGCTTGGGCAAGGCGCGTGGCGGACTTGCTGCGATCTCTTCGCAGCACGTCAGAGGACCGGGGACCGGTCGCAGCGATTCGATTCCTGCGCAGCTCTCGGACGGCGAGTACGTCTTGACCGCCGAAGATGTCGCGCTCCTCGGTGATGGCTCGAACGAAGCAGGCGCACAGCGCCTCGATGAATTTCGTCAGCAGCTTCGCAAGCACAAAGGCACCGCACTCGCTCGCGGAAAAATTTCACCGAACGCAAAGGCGCCAATGCAATACCTGCGGGGAGGACGCTGATGGGCGGCGTTGCATCGTTTCTTTTTGAAGGCAAGCCACCTCCGTCCGTCACCACGTACGGCTCTAGCTCCTCAAACATCCCGGCCTGGATGGAGGACTACAACAAGGGCTTGATCGCACGCGCCAACACGATCGCGGCTGAACCCTATCAAGCATACGGCGGTCCGCGTCTCGCGGGATTCTCGCCCGATACCGAGAACGCGTTCGCGATGACGCGGACAGCGGCGAACTCGTATCAAGCTCCGCTCGCCCAAGCGCTCGGGCTCACTGAGAGCGCGACGGCACCAGGGGCGGGGGGGCTCGCGACCGCACAGCCGTACATGACGCAGGCAGCGCAGAATTTCCCCGGTGCAGTCTCGCAGTACATGGACCCGTACGTGCAGAACGTGATTGATCGCTCGAAGCTCGAAGCGCGCCGGTTCTACGACGAATCCCTCGACCCATCGCTCACCAACAAATTCACGGCGGCGGGACAGTATGGTTCCTCGGCTCACGAGCGCGAAGCCAATCGAGCGGCGCGCGACATCACGGAGGGATTGCAGAGTAACGCGAACTCCGCGCTCTCCACCGCGTACACGAATGCGGGCCAAATGTTCGGGCAGGATCAATCGCGCCAGCTCGGCGTCGCGCAGCTCGCCGGGCAACTCGGCACACAGGATCAGAGCGCGAAGCTGGCCGCCGGCCAGCAACTCGGCGCGCTCGGTCAGATGCAACAGCAACTTGGAATCACCGGCGCCTCCGCGCTCGATACGATCGGGACGAAGCAGCAACAGCAGCAGCAGGCGAATCTCGACCTTGCGTATCAGGACTTCCTGAAACAGACCCAATATCCGCGACAAACCGTGGACTGGTTGTCGTCTGTGATCCGGGGAATGCCGGCGCCCGTATCCTCAACGACGACCGCAACCGGACCAGCGAGCGCTGTCGGGCCATCGCCCCTTGCGCAGATTGGGTCGGCGGCAACTGGGATCGCGGGGCTGGCGAAAATTTTCAAGGACTGGAACACGTCCAAATCCAGTGATGAATCCTCGCCCACTGACGAGGAGGGGCCATAACAACTCATGGAAACTCCGCAAAGCCCGCTCGGGCTCGCCGATGATGATGACGAGACGACTCAAGGTGGTGACGAGACCCTACAGGCGGGCAGCGACGACTACAGCGCCGACTCGCCACCGATGGGCAGCGTCTCCGCGTCGGGCGGGCTGAAGGCACTCGATATCCCCGGCGCCGCGGAAGCATTCGCCACTATGGCGAGAAGTTCCAAGCAGGCCCGCGCGGCACTCGCGAAAGCCCGCGCGCAGATCGTGGCGCGTCGCTACAGCAGCGCATTGCCGCTGCTCGCCATTTCGTCGGCCCTCGGAAAGTCAACGCGGACCGGGAGCATCGGCGAGACCTTCGGGAACGTATCTGAAGCGCTCGCCGGTCCGCTCCGCGAAAAGGAGGCTTTTGAGCAGGCTCGGCAAAAGGAACTGCTCGGCATCGACACGAGCATGGCCGGGCTTGATGAACGCACGGGGCAGGCACAACTTCAACTCGCGCAGCTCCGTGCGCAGCTCGCTGCCAAAGAAGCGGCGCTGCCGAACGATCGGGTCATTGGTGCCGATGGCAAGGTGTATTGGCGCGCTCGCCCGCAGGCGAGGAATTCTGAGGCGTGGGTGCCGGCGGCCAGTTCCACCAATGTGAATTTGAAGGAGGAGAGCGCGGAGTCAAAAGGCGTCGGCGAAGGCATGGCGAAGCATTACAACACCATGCTTCAGTCGGGAATCGATGCCAATGCGCAGATCGCGAAGTACGAGCGGCTGTCGAACCTCATGGAAGGCATGAAGACGAGCAAGCTCACTCCGACATTCGCAACCATCGCCGCGGTGGCAGATAGTTTCGGCATCACACTCGACAAGCGGCTTGGCGCGAAGCAGGCAGCCGAAGCGCTCACGAACGAGATTGCTCTCACGCTACGCAATCCAGCCGGTGGTGCCGGCATGCCCGGCGCGCTGTCCGATGCAGACCGCGAATATCTCAAGAGCATGACACCGGGGATCGGCAAGACGCCCGAGGGAAATCGCCTCATCATTGAGACGGCGATCAAGCTCGCTCAGCGTGACCAAGATGTCGCGCGCATGGCGCGCGCCTATCGCAAGAAGCACGGGCACATGAGCGAGGACTTTTTTGATGAGCTGGACGAATGGAGTCGCGCCAATCCACTCTTCCCCAAAAAACAGACGGCGGCACCAGCCTCGGTCTCAGCGCCCCCCGCAGCAGCGGCGACTGAAGAGGGCGCCGCGCCGCCGCCAGCCGTTCCCGCAATCCCATCCGGTGATGATGCAGTGGCCATCAGCCCTGGCACCGTCTCGTTTTACAACTTGCCGAAGCAGTAACCCCACCATGCCACGCCCGCAGCTACAGCACTTCGCCGTCACGATGCCGGATGGGACGGTCATCCCCGATGTGCCCGAGGGGACTACGCAGGAACAACTGTGGTCTCGATATCAGACCTACCTCGCTCAGAAGCAAACGCCGATTGAGTCTGCGACGGCGAAGCAGGAACAAGCGACCGCGATGTTTCAGGCTCAGAAGCAGCAGGAATATTCGGATCGCATGGCTGCGATCCGCAAGTATGAAGCGGAGCACCCGGATCAGGTATACGGCCAACCCGAGCTACTGGCGCTCGATCGCGAGGCCGTGGACCCCTATCTCCAATATCGCAAGCCTCCACTCCCGCCGTCACCGGTTCAGAAGTTCGGCACGACGGCGAAGATCGACCTCGTCGATGACGAATTGACCAAACGCCGCATCATGGCCGATTCGCTGTTCCCGAAGGACCCTGAAGGCATCAACCGGGTCGGGTTCTTCGACGGCAAGCCAGTCTACGTTGACGACAACGGGGACATGCAGCAGCTCAGTTCGGGCTGGACGCGATTCGGTGCGAGCAATCTCGCCAACGCACCGGAGACAGCCGGCGCTATCGCGGGCAGTCTCTCCGGGCCGTGGTGGGGCGCTCCTACGGGTGCCATGGCCATGCATGCCGGGAAGCGGTACATCGCGAGCAAGATTTTCGACGAGCCATTGGACCCTGTAGGGCTTGCCAAATCGACCGCGGTAGAAGGAGTCACGGCGCTCGGCGGCGATGTGTTGGGCCGCGTGCCGATCGGCCTCTACAACAAGGGTCGCTATATCGACATGACGCCGGGTGAGTTACGTGCCGCGGAGAAAGTGCGCCAGCAAACGAAAGCCGACCTCGACATCGATCTTGATCTTGCGCAGGCGGCGGGGAATCGCCGGCTGATCGCGGCGCGAGGCTTCGCCGCGCGTTCGCCGACCAAGGCGGCGGATAAGTTCGAGACGCATGATCTCAAGAGCGCCGGGCAATTCGAGGATGCCACGCGCAGAGTGCTCGATACCATCGCGACGGAGAAGAATGCTGATGTCGCGGGTCTCGCCGGCACGAACGCGGCGGAGCGCGCCATCATGACTGCCAAGCGCGAGGTGAGTAACAAAGTCCGTCCCGACTACGAGGCGGCATACGCCAAGATGCCCGTCGTGACTGATCCCAAAATCTTGGAGTTTCTGAAGCTGCCGTACTTCCCGGAAGCGTTCAAACGCGGCCAGATCATCGCAAAGCTGGAAGAGAACGAGGCCCCCTACGTCACGACCAAAGTGCCGCAGAAATTCACCCGCGAAAAGACGGGCGCCTTCTACCGCATGAAAGCAAGCCCGGCCTCGGACGAGGCGAGCATTCAGGTGCCGGACCTTCGCGCACTCGATAACATGAAACAGGGACTGGATGACGTGATCGAGGAGCTGCGCGGCGGTGAGAAGCCGAAGCTGAAACTTGCGGGCGCACTACAACGCCAGCGCGATGCGTTCGTGGATGCGCTCGACAAGATCACCCCGGAGTACGCCGCTGCGCGTGAGAAGTACAAGACGCTGCACGCCGCACAGATTGCGCCGCTTGAAAATGGGCCGGTCGGCGTCCTGGCACGAATCAAGGATCGAGACGCCGCAACCGCTGCCGCGCAAATCTTCTCCGATGAGAATGTATCGCCCGCGCAGATTGCGCTCGCCCGGCGCGCGATTCAGGCGCAGAGCCCCCAGACGTGGAATGATCTCGTGCGCTCGTGGCTCGGCTACAGCCTCAACGCGGCGAAGCGCGAGACGAAGAGCGGCGCCGAGGTGAATGTCCCCGGAAAGTTTCGCAACGAGCTATACGACACCCCGCAGCAGCGCCTGCGCATGCGCGAGATGTTGCCGCCGGACTCGGTTGATGCATTCGAGAAGCTGATGGACGCCGCGAAGCGCTTGGGCAGTACGCCCGTCGCCGGCTCGGTCACTCGACACGACACGGAATTCGCGAATGCGATGAAGGGGCGCGCCGCCAGCGCGTTCAAATGGCTCTCGACCCCTCGCAAGAAAGTGATCGATTTGGCCGAACAGGAAGCGCTCGACCGCGGCACCGTCGCGATTGCCGATGCGCTTCTCGATCCGGCGAAAGTGCGACATCTGCGCCGCGTGCTCCTGATGCGGCCCTCCACTCAACGCACGATCCTGCTGTCCACAATCATCGGCGCGCAGCAGACGCCGAAAGCGGTCGACGCAGCGTACCCGCATGCTCCGGATTCAGCCCCATTCGCCACGGAGGATGAAGATGCCGTCGCACAGTAAGTCCCAGGCAATCCTCATGGCGATGGCTGATCACAACCCCGCCTTTGCCAAGAAGCGCGGCATCCCGCAACACGTAGCGCATGAGTTCAATCAGGCTGACAAACGCACCGGCATTCTCCGGCGCGCAGCCGGAGGCGCAACGCCACTAGAGATGGGAATGGATGCGCAAATGAATAATGGCCAAGGGCACGGGCACAATTTTTTTTCCACGACACCACTCATGGGCCACGCGATGTCAGGAATGCAAGGCACACAGCTCGGCGCCGCCGACAATGCGATCCGCCACGCGCAGAGCACGCTCGGGCGCTTTCGGTTCGCCGAAGGCGGCAAGGTCGCGAAGCCGGTTGGCCCCTCCGCGAAGGAGCGCCGTGAAATTCGCGATCTCATCGCCCGCGGCAAGGACGATGCAATCGCGGCCCTGCGTGCAGGACGCGATGCACTCATGGAGGCATCCCCACAACCGTCCGAGGACTTCGAGTCCCCGCTGGATCGTCTGCGCCGAAGTCTGGCTGCGCCGCCAATGGCTCCCCCGGTGACGATGGCGGATGGCGGAGAGGTGCATGCCAATGCCGATCCCGAAAAGCTTTACGACGAATACACTGAGCTGCTGACACGACTCTCTGAAGGGGACCTTGATGAGCAGGCGCACGTCAGTGCCGTGGATCGCATGGCGGAGATTGAGCAGGAACTAGAAGCGCTCGGACTGGATGTCGGCGCCGAGGCGCCTGTTGAATAGGGTCCCTCTCGAATATTGAGCCGCATCGTGCGCTCCATGATCCATGTTTGAAATTTCATTCAGACCCCGGTCGCCTGGTTGAACCGCGCAAGATGTTCAGCGCCGTCATAGGATATTCGAGTGGGTCCGCAGCCACCGGCAATTGTCGGTGATACTGCGCGCTGACCAAACGGATGGCATACGTGTGCAGGATTTCCGCGGAGGTCTTGGTTCGCCCTAGCAGGTCGTTGTGGCGTTTCGCGAGGTCATCGTGCTTCGCGAGAAGTTCGTTATAGCTCGCGACGAGGGCGCCCGGATTCCCGACCAGCGCCTCCGGATTTTGGTAGACGACCGCGGCACCGTTGACAGGTTTTGCTGAAGGGGTCGCGGGGACGAGCGCCGTGCCCGTGCCGGGATTGGCGTACTCGAACTTGTCGATCGGGATTCCTTCCTTCTGGAAGATCGCCAAGGCTGGTGCCTCGTTCTTATCATGGTTCCACGGCTTCTTCATCCCGTGTTTGGCGAGGATATCGCGCACCTTTTGCTGGCCGTATGCGGTATCTCCTTGCGGCAGTAAACGAGCGAGCCTTCGCACGAGCTTCTTGCGGAACGCGGCGCTGATCTTCGCGCCGGTGGAATTTGTTTTCTTTGCTTTCTTTGCTTTCCCAGTAGGCGCGCCCGCCGTCGCTGCTGGCGCGGTTGGCGTTGCTGGCGTTGCCGCGGCTTTCGCCGCTCGGTATTTGGCCGTGTTGATCTTCGCGTCTTCGAGAATCTTCAGCCCTACAGAGTCATCGTCTCCGAATGGAGCGAAGAGCCCTTTTTTGTTGAAGAGAATCCGCAAACGCTGCGGGTCCCAACCGATGGAACGCGCGAGTTCGGGGACCCATTTTGAGCGAGTCATTTGTTTTGGCATACATCACGCTCTTTGCCGTGCTGGTGATGCCGCGACTCTAGTAGCGGTAACGCGGTGCAATGGGGTCACCTTTCCCGAGTGACCCTGTTTTTCCTTCGAGGGCACGAACGGTTCCATGTTGTGTTCCCAACGACGCAGATTATTGAAGCGCTTCACGATCTTGTGTACGGGCTTGCCCTTCCAGCGCTTGGGGAATCCCTTACAGTTCCGGCATCGCTCGTCTTCGGCGTTATCGCCTACCATTCCTTCGCAGTCGAACTCGCGAGCGTTGATACAGGGTTTCATCGATCCAACTCCTCAGACTCCATGTTATGTGAGGGATGCCTGCATTCCCTGCTCCGCAGGCATCTGTGTTGGTGGATTGGCGTAGACGCGGATGCATTGGTGAGATACCGGGGATGCGTCTACTTCAGCAGCGCTTACCTAGCGAATTCGGCTCTCCGAGTGTTGGCTTCGTCCTGCACGTTGCCAACCACATCGCCTTGCAGCTCGCGCTTGATGCGTTCGTAAATTTCCTCTCGGTGTACGGGGACTGACTTCGGCGCATTGATGCCGATACGTACTTGGTTCCCCTTTACCCCTAGAACGGTGAGAGTGACCTCATTTCCTATCATGACTGTTTCGCCTGTGCGGCGGGTCAGAATCAACATACACACCTCGTTCCGTGACTCGACTTCCCAGCCTGCTTCACCTCCCCTCGCTCCTTCGATCCAATCCCTTTGCATACAGGGTGTTTGCACCGCCCGAATCTACTCCCACGTAGCCCCCAGGGGCAATAGTCCAGCTCTAGCGGCCGGAAACTATGCGGACCTTCACCCCGAGAGCTGCTTCGAGTGCTTTGCGTTTGACCTCCCACTCCTTTGCCACATGTCCTTTGACATCTTCGAGAGTCAAAGTAGCGACCGTATTGTGCCCTCCGCAATGGCTGCATTTGTAGACGGCGGGCTCATTTACGAGGCTGTCCAAGCGAATCCGATTGCCCCCCGGCAGTCGAAGTGAGACCTCGGCCACATACCCATAGATGACGCCATGCGCTACGGCGAGCTTCAGGAACTGGTCGCGTCTGGCCTGAGCTTTGGAGGGGAAGCGGACCCCATCCACCACGACCGGTACGTTCCCGAACTTGCCCCGCTTCTTCGGTAGCCCAACTTTCTGTTCGCCAAGCAGCTTCAGCAGGCCCGGAGGGCAATCGCCCAATGTCTTGTAACGCATGTCGCGCACGATGCTCGTTCGCGCGTGACGTACAAAGGTGTTGCGAAGATTGACCGGCCACTGCTGGCCGGGTGAGCTTGACGATGTGCTTGTCACTCCGGCCTATCGGTGGCTCTTCGTCTGCTCGGCGAATCTGTGTCGGTCGCCGACTGCGGAGTATGTGGCGCGCAAGGCCGGACTCTTGGCGGACTCTTGCGGGGTTCCTCGTCACGAGGGCTCGTTCGCCGATGTCGTGTGCACTCCGCTGAGTCGCGCTCTCCTCATGTGGGCGCAGGTGATCGTGTGCATGGAGGAGGTGCACGTTAGACGCGTGAAGCTGTACTCGATTGCGCGCAAGAAGCCCGTGTACTGCTGGAATATTCCAGATGATTACAACCTCTACGATCCTGGGCTCGTGCGCATCTGTGAGAACCGCCTCGCCGACACCCTGAAGCTGCTCATGTCTTCCGCTTCAGAAACGGACGCACATCCTTCAGCAGATTAGCAATCATGTGCTCGATGTAATCCTGAGCGGGCGTCCCCTTCTCATCATCTACCGCCTCGATGAATCTAAGCAGCGCCTCCCCGAGTCGCTGCTCGACAGTGTGAGGCAGACACAACCGGCGGATGATCTCGGCCGCCTGCTTTAGCCGTACCGCGATGTATGGCAGCGTGTGGGTTTCCCACGCCTGCGGTGGGAGATGCGCGTATTTGAAATTGATCTCGGCACGTTCGTCGAGCCAACGCGCCATCTGCAAGGGGGCCGGGGTGTCGATGTCGGGTGCGAGCGTGGGCTTTCCAAGTTCCTCTAGCTCCGCAAGATGGCTCCGAAAGACATTTCCTAGCAGCTCATCGCTATCACGCGGATCATTCGCGATAGTCAGCAATTCGCGCAGCGCTGCGTACGGATCACTCATGTCTTGTCCGGGGATTTGGGCGAGGGCAGTGCCGCCGCAACGCTCGGGAGATGGTCGGTCGGGTCCCCATCCTTCGTCGCCGCCTGAAGGATGAGCCAGTTAATGAACGCCTCGATAGGCAAGCGCAGCACCTGCGTTTGATCGACGCCATCGAGCTTGCCGACATCGTCGATGAACGCCTCAAGCAAATCGCTTGCATTGAGGTAGCGATTGAACTCACGTACGCGGTTTGCGCGATAGATGACCTTCGCGTGCTGATCCTGAATTTTGTAGTTGCCCAAGTCGTCGATGTCGAGGAGTGCCCCATCGGGCAGCTCATACTGCATGCCGTGCGAGAGCTTGCGCTGCGCGACGGCGACCACGTCGGCGCAATTGGTGGTGTCCCACGCGATGTATGTCGAAGCGGTCGTGGCCCCGGTCGCGGTCGGCGAATATAGGACCCATTGATTCGAGGCCGCCGTGCCGGACGTGTAGGTATGGATCGCATTCGTTGCGGAGAACATGGTCATCAGCCGATCCACTTGCGCCGGATGTATTCGGCAGCCGTATTCGTCTCAATGCCGACTGTACGATCCGACCACATGCGCTCGGTCGGTACCTCGCGATTGGGGCCATGCTGTGATCCCCAACGGTCCGCCGTGACAATGCCTTTCTTGATGGCGCGCCAGTGCTCATGACCGCAATAGGGACAGATGATCTTGTGATTGCCGTCGAGGTCGTGATTGATCTTCGCGACGAAGACTCTCGAACAGTGAGTGCAATCGACGTTCGTGCGCTGGATGCCCTCGGCATATACGAACCCATCGGTGAGGTCCGCTTTCATCGCTTGCCCCTCCGGCTCGGTCCTTTGCCGGGCGGGAGGCGATCGATCGCCCGTTGCACCGCTCGGATCATCGCATCAGCCGCGCGCTCGCCTATCTGATCGAATCGGGTCTCAATGTCCTTCGGGTCAACGGGCTCTGCGTGATGAATTTCGCGCGAGCGACGAATGCGCTCGGCTGCGGTGATGTGATCCTCGGCGGACGCGTAACGTGTGCCGTCGCGCGCTCCTGCTCTGATGATGCGATCCCACGGGAACGGCGTCTTATCGTGCCAAGTCCACTTCTCCGAAGCGGGGTCCTTTGGATTCCATGAGAAAGCCTTTTTGAAGGCACCCTCGGCCATCGCGTCCCGATACTCTGTTACCGGTTGCTTCTCCATGTCGAAAATCGAATAGACGACCCGGCCGCCTTCGGTGGACTCCACAACAATGAGTGAGCCGTCAGCGTGCTCGGCCCAACATCCCATTGCGAGCTGATCCTGATGGACAGCCTTATAGCCCGGAACATCATTTGTTGACATGCGATCCTGCTCCCTTGGTCGTTCGCTTTATCGAAGCGCTCCGTTGATTGATCCAGCTTGCGGCATCTACCCGCCACGCCTTAGAAAGTGGTTCGTTGCCCGCCGCGATTGCTGAAGCGAGCAGGGCGGCTGCACGCGATTCCAGGGTCTCCGGCGAGCCTCGGAGTCGCTGGTCGCGTAGACAGCCGGGCTTGCTTTCACTTGGATATGCGCAGGGCATGTCACGGTCATTGCCATGACAGTAGGCACACGTCAGGGGGGCGTCGGCAGCGAGTCGTGCGCGCAGGCGATCGACATACATTTTGCCGCGATCCATCGCGGCAACGGCGTCGGTCTCGTTGACCTTGAATCCTTGTCGAGCAGCGCTTGCCAGTATCTGCAACAGAATCGCACATACTTCCCCCCACTCCTGTTCGGGCAATCGCATCAACCGCTCTTGCTCTGTTCGCAGCCGATCAAGCTCCTCGGTAGCATCGAGCAGCACCTTTTCTAGCCTGAAGCTGGCGAGCGCCAAATGTCCGGCGCCCGGATACACCGCTTCGGTGAATGCCTCGATAATCTCTTGGGTAATCATGGCGACCTCCCATCTTCGGCATCCTTGGAGTTATCGAGCTTCAGGTACTCCTCCGCATTGAGGTCGCCATTCACAGCCGCATGGAATGCAGACCCCTCGTGCAGCTCGCGCACGCGCTCTAGCGCCTCAACACTGCGAACCTCCACGTTCCGCGACGGCGGCGCATTGCTAGCCGCGCTACGTTGAGTGCGTCCGATCATTCGCTTGAGTAGGCGGAAGATGTCGCTCATGGCGCGATCGGCAGTCCGCAGGCACAACTCGGGCAATGAGGGGGCTCGCCGGGCCAGCGATGCACGCTGCGCGCCTTGAATTCTTCCCACGCAGTCACGATGTCGATTGGCGCCAGGCGTTCGAGCATGGCGGCGTTCGTCTCGCACCAGCCCTTTACCTCTTCATTGACTTGCATGTGTCCTCCGATGATCTCCACCGTCCATCGGCGCTCCGCGCAGTACGCTCGAATTTCCCGCAGCGTCTTGCCCTTCAAATGCTTTCGCAGGATCGGCGCACAGGCCCCGCCACGTACGATGCCGGCCACGAAGTCCGGCCCCACGATCCGCAGCAGCATCACAACCTCTGAAGCGCCTCCTTCACGACGATCCTTTCAATCAGCGCCTCATAACTCTCGGGGATGGCTAGATCGAAGACATCAATGCCGTGCTCCCTCGCCACACGCAGCGCTCCGCCAGTTCCGCCGAGACCCGAGCCGAAGGGCGTCCAGCACACGACGAACTCACTCACGGGATCGTCGGGCTCATGGCCGATAATCTGCGCGACGTTGCGTGTGTGTAAGGCGCGGGCTCCCTTCGAGCACGCCCGCCATGCCGGATGCAGGCGTTCGGCAATGGCGCGCAGACGCGGATCATCGCCACATACGACGGTTTTCGCGCCAGTCTGCACAAAGTCGAACCCAGCCCACGGCAGATAGATCACGGCATCGCTGCCCGCACCCTGCGCGAACGCGGTATCGGCACGTTTCGCCCCGCCGCTGCGCAAGGTGTAGTCGCCCTCACGCAGCATTCGGGCGATGCGCGACATGCGCGCACATACATCAGTGGGCGTTTCGCGCGAGCCGATCCCGGCGTAGAACTTCTTCATGGCGCTTCCCTCTCGCGCTCGCGCACCGCGAACTGCGCGAGCAGCACCTGACACACTGCCTCGCGCGAGACCCCCGCCATGATCGCGACCTTGTCCAGCCACATGAGGACCGGCTTCTCGATCCGAATGCGAATGATTCGGCGGCGGGGAGATGCCTTGCGTTTCATAGGGTGTTCACATCGCTGGCGAGGTACTTGGAATTGCTCGTCGTCCATGCGCGCTTCCACTTCCAGTCGTCGAGCACATACTGCTCAAAACTCTCGGACGAGAGCGTAATTTGATCTTCCCTGCTCATGTCGAGCATGCACAGCACCCGGTCATAGTCCTTCGTGTGATCTTCTGGCGGGGATTCGTTGATGAACACGCGCTCAGCGCGGCCCGTCTTGAACGCCTCCAAATTGTTTTCCAGTGCTGTGATGACGGCGCGACGGTAGCCATCGAATGCCGCTTTCCATGTCGCGTGATGTTTCTCGCGGTTGTGCTTGACGACCGTTTGCAGCTCGGCCTTGTCTACTTTCACTGAGTCCATGTTTCCCTCTCCATTTGCGTTTTCAGTTGTGCCTGCGTTTGCGCCGTCCGAGTTCGCTTTGCAATTCCTCGGCATCTCGATGCTGAAGCCGGCCCACGACCTCGATTACATCGGCGGCGTAGCGGAGGCTCGCGGCCAGATGGACCGGCCGCAACTTCGGATTGAGAGCGAGGACAAATGTGGCGGATAGATTCTCGTGAGCGATGGCTCGCAGGACGCGCGCCACCGTGAGATTCGGGATGTCCCGAAATATCGCCTGCCCACTGTGAATGTGGGGTGCTTGGACGATCAGCGGATGATTGTCCACGGAGTCCGGGACGCCGATGGACTCCTCCGGGTCCGGTTTCGGCTTGGATTTAGTTGGCACGGCGGCGCTCCTCCTCGGCCTGCATGGCGACGAGCTGCTGCAACATGCTGGCGACATCCGTGCCGATGACGCGCGCGGTATGACCCACGAGGTGCCCGAGGTAGCTACCCCACATGACGCGCAACATTTCGGAGTGAGTGACGGGCGCGGACGGCGCCCCAACGGCAAAGACTTGGAAGACGTGCTCGGCGGCGTGCGTGTGCTCGCGCGCGAGCGATTCGCCAATACTCTCGCCAGCAGCGAACGCACGATCGCGCGCACTGGGCGTGCTGTCGGTACTCAAGTGCCTTCCCCCGTGCGCTTCTAGGAGCGCGGTGCTACTTGAGTCGGCTGCCTGCCAGGACCGACTGCCACGGGCTGCCACGGAGGCAACCGCGAGCCATTGTTCTCTGTTGTCATGCGATGCGCAATGACGACCTGCAAGTGGGTGATTTCATTCACTTGGCGGGTCCTTGTCAGGGACTGCCACAGTCTCTGTAACCTCCTGTTTACTGTGCTGATTCGTCCGACGCGTGCCACGCTCGTGCCACGGTCCCGGATGCAGCCTAAAAGCGGCCCCTTGGAACTGCTCCCAAAACCATGTCGCGTAGCGTCCAGGCTCCGCTTGATCCTCTCGCACCGGGTCGAGGTGCATGACTCGATCCTGGGGCCGCTTTCCCGGTACATAGAGCGCCGCAGCCTCCGTGTCCGCGTCCCCGCTGACCAACTCGCCCACCGCATCATGCGGCACGAGAATCGTCATCTCGGGCGGCAGAAACGCATCGATCTCGTGCCACATCTGTTCAAGCGCGGCAGCGGCTTCGGCCTGATAGTCGGGCTCCAAATGCACGTACCCACTCGACACTGGGTCTTGATCGATGTCATGTCCGAGCCGCACCCGTCGTTCCTCCCGTTTGACCTTGCGCTTGGCCAACTGTGACGCGGCGAATTTTCGCAGGATGTAGGCGCCGAGGCCACGCGGGATCGTGACCCCGGCGCGCTTCGCGATCACCATGAAGAAGTCGAACGTCACCATCCGGTGACCCATGTACGTGACGAACTGCGGGTCGTGCCATTGCGGCGCCTGCCGTTTCTTGGCGCACCAGAACTTCAGCCACCGCTGCATCGTCGGGCTGAGCTTCACGATTGCCCGACGCTTGTCGCTCTCCTCGACCTGTTCGCCATTCTCGCCATAGGCGAGGAGTGAGACGGTCTCGCTCTCCGGATCGTAGTTGCGGGGCTCGGCATCGAGCGCCCCCATCGGGCGGCAGCAATACTCGATGCCCTGAAGAATGAAAGGCAGCCAGCGCTCGGGATTCTGCCACGCGACCATAATCAACTTCGCGATCGACTCCAACGGCAGGGTCACCTTGCGCTTCTTCAGGAACGCCTTCGGCTTCCACTTGCGCGCCGACAGCCGTCGCGGCACGGCCTTGCGCTTCAACGTGTTCATCTCAACCGCATCGTTCATCGCCGCCCACGCACTCTTCATGCGCGTGAGGATCGTCCAGTCCGTTTGTTGACGCAGCCCCGTCGTCGGGTCGATGAGCGCGCGACGGTTCGCGACAAAGGTGTGCTGGGCCGCGCCGGTGAGTTGCCGACAGGTCACGTTCTTGCCGAACACTTCTTGGAAGTCCGCGAGCGCGCTCACGACTCGACCCTTGTTCTTGATGTACGTGCGCAGCGCGAGGTACTGCATCATCACGGCGCTGAGCGGTAGATCATCTACCGGCTCGCGCTTGGCCCAATCCGGTTGCGCCTCGACCGAGTCCGCTGCCTCCTGCGCGAGCACTTTCACTTCCTCGTCGGTCAGCGGCTTCGTGTTCGCGAACTGGCGCGCGAGACTCGCTTCAGCGGCTGCCGCCTGACGAACGAGCAGCGGGTGAGCGTTCGCGTATTTGATGAGCTTCAGGTGGGCTTGGTCTTTGCTCTCCGGGCTAACATTCTCGACGCCAGTTGTACGAGTGCGTCGTTGTCCGGACTTAGCGTCGTACCAGGCGATGAGGTAGCAGGGGGACTTACTATTGGCCTCGGGCTCGATGAGGTAGTAGCCCTTGTAGGTAAGTCGATCTTCGCGCGGCATGCGGCCTCCGCTTCCTTCCGCGCTTTGTAGCGCTGGTATTGGTTCTCGGTGATGCGCCACTTGCGCGGCGTGACCTTCATGAATTCCAGTTGACCCGTTCTCATCAGCCACTTCACATCGCGGACCTTCACCTGCATCCGGTCCGCAATCTGCTTCTCCGTATATTCCGCTTCGGGCGTGGCGGTGTCGGCGGCATTTGACACTTGTGGCCTGTTTATTTGCACACAGCCTGTGTGCAAACAGGCTGTGTGCGCCCAACCGCCTCACCGGCCACGCCAATGCGTTCCTTGCCTTCGCGCGCAGCACCCCGCCGCCCATGCCTGCCTTGCCGTGCCTCCGCCCTCAAAGCCCCGCAGGGGCTTGCCGGACCATGCCAGCCTGTCCAATCCGCGCACCGCAAAGTCGGTCCTGTCCGTGCCTGACCGACAACTCGCCTGCCGTCGCTCGCCGCGCGCTGGCAATGCTCGCCATGCCTATGCGATCCCGCCCGCGAGCAGCGAAGCCGCGCCTGCGTCGCCGGTCCTGTCCGTGCCTGTCGCAGCATCGACCCGCCATCGCTATCCGGCCCGTCCTGTCGTGGCCCGGCACTGCGAAACCTATCCAGCCGATCCAATGCACTCCAACACCACGCCGACAATCCGAGCCGTTCCGGCCGAGCCTTCCCGAGCGTTGCCCGCGCTATGCAAGCCAAGCCTGCCGCATCCAGCGACGCCACCAATGCACCGCCTTGGCTGCCCATCCTCGAATCGCCGCGCCAACGCATGAGTCGCCCATCCATTGCATTCGCCACCATGCCGGCCGGTCCTGTCCCGACCTTGCCCCGCTCGCGCCTCGCGATGCCAAGGCTGCCGGTCCAAGCCCAAACCAAACCTGTCACCGCGAGTCCTCGCCTGTCCGCGCGACACAGAGCGAATCCCGTCCTGCCATCCCTCGCATTACTTCGCCCTTGCGCAACTCGCGCAACCTCGCCTGCCGGGCCATGCCAGTCCAACATCGACGAGACGCACCAAGATCAGCCTCTACGCGCCTCAAGCGGCCTCGCCTGCCAATCCCCAACTAGCCAAGCATTCCTTGCCGTCCCGATCGGGGCCGGTCCCTTCCTAGCGCTTACCTTCCTGCCACTCACGCATGCGCGGGCTCGACCTTCGCGACTTTCGCTCGACGTTTCACCTTGCGCGCCTCCGCGAACACCGGTTGCAATTCACGCAAGTGTCCGTAACGGCGCTCGACTTCCCCGATCTCTTCGAGCGCATCACGCAGCATTTCGGCATGCAGTTCGCGATCCGAGAGAATGCGCTGGATCGACGTATAGCCTCCGCCCTGCACACGCGAAGATTTCAAACTCACGTACGCGCGCGTCAGGATCGGATGCGCCTGCTCGATGACGACGCTGTAACTTCGGATCAAGCCGCGTGCCTCTTCGATGCGCCACCGCGCCGCCGCCTTGCCGTCATCCCAGGTGAAACACGGATGGAGCGGGGAGCTGCGCGTCTTCGCGCGATCGAGGATCGCTTCCGCGCGCAGGCGCCCGTGCTCGTCGCTCTCTGCAATCTGATCGAGCGCTTCCTTGATCTCGCGATTCACGCGATCTCCTCGGCACCATTGCGACGGCGCCGCCGTGGTTGCGGGGCCTCCGGCGGTGCGAACACGGGATCATTCGCCGCCTCGGGGATCGCGACTTTCTGCCGTCCACGCCGTGCGACGGCGCGCACGCTCCCCTCGGCTATTTGGTTCTCGGCGTTCATCTTGCGCATCCACGCCGAGACATCGGGCAGCTCGGGCTCGCGATGCGTGAGCCACGCTCGCGATGAGAGCATCTTCATGTCGTGCTCATCGGCGACGTGAAAGGTGCCCGACTGACCATCTCTCTCCGGGCGCCACTCGCACAATCCGACGCCGAAGCCCGACGTGTTGAGCAAATTCGCGAGCTGATCGAGCGAGAGCACGTTCGCGTTGTAGCGAATGGTGAGCTTTGCTCCCCATGGCCAATACTCGGCGCGGTAACGGAGGTCCGCCGTGTTGCCGATGCCGGCGAGGCGCACCATGTCCTCGCGCAACGTCGGCGGATTGGGCGACAGGATGCGCACCAAGTCCTGCGGTGAAAATAGATCGGCGAACGCGGCCTTCGTCTTGCCTCTCTCGCCGACGATGATGAACGCCTGTCGCGCAGCCGTCTTCGTGATCCCATCGACGGACGTGCACGCCGTCACCATTGCATTCTTGACCCCGACCGCGGGCACGCCATAGAAATTCTCATCCGTGCGATACATCGAGCGCAGGAACGCATCCACTGGGTCCTTGCTCGTGCGATGTACGGGGAGCTTCATCTGCTTGCGCAACATCTCCTCGCGCGCCTTCTGACTCCACGCATGCACGATGAGCGGCGTGTCGCCCACAATCCCGACTTCAGCGTGGGCGAGCTTCAGCGGCGGCAATTCGATTTTCGTTGGCTTTGTCATGTGAGTTGACCCTTCGAGTTCCGTTTCAGAGGTGCGCGCTGTCGCGCAGTTGCGCGAGGAGGTCGAGCAGACGCTGGTGCCCCCTCGGGGTGGAGAGCAGTTCGCAGGGGCGCCGATGGTCGAGGAGCGGCTGGGGTGTCACGAGCCATTCCCGTGCCGCCTGGGGCTCATAAAATTCCAGCAGGTCGGCATAGATCGCGAAGAGCTGAGTGACATCCCATGCGTTCATGGGCGCGGCGCTCCGCGCGCCGCCAGCGCGCAGGCAGTGCGGTCGCTGCCGAAGACGCAGGCGACGCCGAGCGGATCAATTCCCTTCGCGAGCGCGAGGCTCGCGCAATAGTTGTTGTGAATCGACCAAGCCGCAAAGGACACGATGAATGTCACGATGACCCAGGTCGCCGCGCGCAGGAGCTGCGCGAGCAATTGGTTCTCGGTCAGCTCAATTTGCGTCGTCATCGGAGACCTTTGTGCGGGCGTCGGGACGGAGAGGCGTAGGCGAACGCATCTTTTCCGCATACGCATTCCACCCGAACTCCGTGATGAAGCCGATGTGATAGAGCGCGACGTAGTACATCGCGGGCGTGAGCACGTCCCCCAGCTTGACCTCGCGTCCGTCATCCATCCGGAACGGTTGATCGTCGATGCAGTCGAGCATCTTCGCTCCATCCTCATTCGCGCCTCGCACGTACCCCGATATGCCGTTGTTGCCATCGACTTCAGGCTCCGCTGCGGGATGCAGACTTACCCAGGTGGCACCGACTGCGATGGCCGCGCGACAGGCGCGCTCGTAATCGCCGCCGTAGCCGCTGACCTCGTTCATGTCGTCCGTGAATTCGTAGATTTGCATGGCGCGCCCTCACGGAATCCTGTCGTCGAAGGGCACGGCGTCGGCGGCGGCGCGATCGGCATCACGCGCGGATTCAAAGATCGCGTTGTCATAGGCGCGCCACGCCAACTCGATGTCGATCTTGGTGCGCACGTTTTCGGGGGTGCGCTCGGCGTCGCGAAACCATTCGAGGTCGCGCTTCGTCATCATCTCCCATGGGGTCGTCGCGAATTTCTTGCCGTAGCCGAAATTGCCGCCACTGCGCAAAACGCGTGGCTTGCCATCGGCGCCGATCGGCACCTCCCGTCGTGGTGCGTGCGGCTCCGGAGCAGATGCGGAGGTAGGCGCGGGCGCGCTAGGAGCGGTTCCGGTGGAGGGCTTCGAGTCCGCCGGGAGGTTCCCCCGCTCCTGCGCGCCCGCAATCTCGTGGGCTTGTGCATCCGGGTCATCGCCCGTGACCGGGATGCAGAAGGTCTGCACGCAGCAATATTTGTAGGCGATCGCCATCGCCTTGTTGGTGCTCTTGTCACCGCTGTCCATGGCCTCGCCATAGATCGGGCCGACGAGGTGAATCGAGCCATCGCTCACGCTGATGAATTCGTAATCAATTCGGAGCAGCGTGTGGAAGAGCTTGCTCCCCTGGCGCGACTCCCGCTCAGTGACCGAGCGCTCGGTGACGTGCGGCACGATGATGAGCCCGTGGCGCGCGAGCGAGGGCGCGAGAGCATCCATCACGTCATCGACGCCGCGATAGGCGAAATTCTGCTGCGAATTGGTCTTGAGCTTACCGACGCCCGACTTCGCCATGTCCTCCATGACGCGGCGGATCGCCGCGAACACAGCGGCCACGCGCGGTGGCGGTGGGAGCGGCTGCGTGTCCTCGGCCATGTGCGCACCCCTCGGGTCGGCGCTGCATACAGGCTGTGTGCAGCGGGGGCGCGAACGTTAGTGAAGCTCTACGAGCGTTTGCAAACGACCGAGAGACAAAACGGGAGCGGGACTCCTGCGGAAAGCACCGCAGGATGCGAGCGTAACTTGCGACGGGCACAACGCGCGGAGTAGTGTCGAGGAGCAGGCCGAATAACCGCGCGTTTTTTTTCGTGAAGGCGAAACGAAAAAAACGCGCCAGGAGCATTCCGGTGGATCAGGTTCCAGCGGGCGGCGGGCGAAGACTCAGAGGCGCATCGCTCTAGCTCAGCCCGCGCCGTCTCCGAAGAGTTTGCGGACTTCGCGCGCAATTCTCGCGCGCAGGGACTTGTTCGCGCCTGCATACGTTTCGAGGAGCCATATCGCCTCGGTGCGCTCGCTCGGTCGCATGCGCGAGAGCAATTGCACGACGAGCGCCATGCACTCGTCATCCGGCGCCACGCGCGTGACGCTGGGCCACTTCCACGATGGGAAGATCAACTGCGGAGGACACCGCCAGTGTTGAGCCGCATCTAACTGAAACTCAACGGGCATTGGACGTTCACCGCGGGCGTAGGCGCCTACGGTGTTGCGGTGGACACCGGTGAGTTCTTCCCAGCGCTGAGTGCTGAATCGCCTCTCGCCGCGGGCTTTGCGTGCTGCGTTCTGCTCCTCGTTCCAGCGTGCGAACGCCGCGCAGTCTGCTTTTTCTGCCGGTGTCAGAGGACGCAGTTTGAAGGGGGCGCGCTTGCGACGCGTCTTGGTTGAGATTTCTCGCATAAATGGCCCGGTGGACTAGCCATCATCGGCCGAGAAACTATACAGATGAGTAGAGTGCTGCTCAACAAAAGAGGCCCGTTGCTCTCATATCTGCACACAGCCTGTTTGCATTCGTGATTCTGCGGAGAGTAGGGTCCGCGCGATGGAGTACGTTCGACACCGTCGTGAAGAGCTGGGCAAAACGCAGAAGGACGTGGCAGACGAGTGTTTTTGTGATGCGACGACCATCAGCCAGATTGAGCACCGACGCCTGGTGCCAAGGCTTGTGCTGTTCGAGCATCTGACGCGAGCGCTGAAGTGCTCGCCGAAACGCTTGCTGAGAGAGCTTCTGCATCCGATGAATGCTGAGCCCACAGTCCGCGCGGCGACGACTACGGACCCCACAGAACGTCGCGTCTAACTCCAACGTGCAGGGCGTGTCCCGGTGACTGCGCGCTCCAATACTTTTCGCGGCTATCACGCGATCAGCGAAGTCGTCGATTCGATGGCGCCGCTCGCCAATTGGCTCACGGTCAATCGGCCGACCCTGAAGGTGCTCACGCTCCGACGCCGTGATCTCGATCTCCTGCAACGTTGGCCGCAGGCGGCGACGCTTCACGGCATCTTCACCACAGGCGGGGTGACTCATTGGCGCGGCTTCACGCTGCAAGCCGATGGGAGCGAGGCTCGATACGAGAGGCCGCCCCGGTACCGCCCCATCCAAGTGAAGGCGTCGGCGTGAGCAGTACCGACCTTCCGATGATGCCCTTTTGGGTCAAGGACTGGTTCGGCGCGACGTTGCATTGGCCGGGCGCTGAGCGTGGCGCTTACATCAGCTTGCTCGCCTTCCAATGGATCAATGGAGCCGTGCCCGCGGATGTTTCACAGCTCGCACGCATCACGGGTTTCACTGAGGGAGAGTTCGAGCGCATTTGGACGACAGTCGGCGCGAAATTCGATGCAAACGGTGAAGGTCTCTTCAATAGACGCTTGGAAGAGCACAGAAAAGACGCCTTGCGTCTGCGCGATAGGCACACGCTGGGCGCCACGCTCGCGAACGAGAAGCGTCGCGCTCAGCGTGACGCGGAGCGACGCGCAGAGAATGGCGCAGACCACGACGCTGAGCGCACGCCTCCATCTCCATCTCCATCTCCATCTCCATCTGCCTTTGAGAATAAGAGTGCTGAGCGCAGACGCTCAGCGCGCGCTGGGCGTGTTCCCCGTGGAACCGAAGTCGATGAAGACTTTCTGAGCTTCAAGCTCGAATTCCCAATGCGCGCCGGAGGACAACCGTGGCGTCTCGCGCAGAACACATGGAACGCGCGCATCCACGAAGGCATCGAGCCGGAGGTCATGATCGAGGGCGCGAAGCGCTATGCGAAGTTCATCGCGGAGACGGGCAAGGATCGATCCGAGTACGTGATGCAAGCGAAGACGTTTCTCGGGCCGGAGAAACACTTTCTCGCGGACTGGGACGTTCCTCCCGATGCGGCACAGGCTGAACGGTGGAGCCCGCCGGCCGATGATCCCGTGGACCCGCCGTGATGGATACGCAGCGCGACTTCGCTCCGTTCCAGAAGCTCATGGATCAGCTTTGCGCAGCGTTGCGAGGTTCGCGTGAGGCCGGCGATCCGTTCGTGAACGCCTACTGGGATGCGCTCAAGGATGTGCACCTGTCGGAAGTCCAGGCGAATGTGAAGCGGATCATCGCGACCGCGACGAAGGACACTGCATTCCCGAAGCCTCGTGATCTACGTAGTCGCGCGCCGGTCATCGAGGGCGCGCACGATCCACGGCGCGACGCGGCCACGCGCCTGAACGAAGCAACGTGGCGAGAGATGAAGGCCGCCGATCCGGTGCGCTATCAGATTGAAATTGGCATGGCGCGCGCGGCGCGCGAGATGGCGGCGATGTGTGCCGACGATCCAGGCTTTGAGGAGTGGTCGCGCGAGTACCAGAGATGGGCCTCGATCCGGTACGCTCCGCGCGCCATTCAAGAAGCGACCCTCGCAAAGTACGCGGGTCGCACATGACGGTCACCACACGATCACGGGTTGAGCGCGGGTACTACCGCCGCTACTACGAGCGGACGGCAGAGGTTCGTCGCATGCAAGCCCGTGAGTATTTCAAATGCCGTTACCGTCGTGGGTGGGCGCTGTGGTTGATAGAAGAGCTGCGCGCCTATTGGAGCAACGAAGAGAAGCTGAGCAACCAGCCGACGCCGGACTGCCTTCCGATCTCGGTCCAATGGACGAGCTGTGTGTTCGTTGGTCCCAGCAAGCGTTTGACTGGACAAAGAGCAATGCCAATCCGATCTACTGGATGATGCGACAAGCGGAGGGCGCGCCGCTTCCCGGTGGAGACGAAGTCATGCATGACGATGTGCTGGCGCTCGACGGTGCGATTCGACGCAGTCACGAATCGGTCTATGCGCTGATCTATGTTTGGTACTGCCAGGGCGGCTCGGTCGAACAGAAGGCGTCCCGGCTCAACAAAAGCCGCTCCGCTCTGTACTCCGACTGGCGCACGTATCTCGCATATCTGCGCGGCCGGCTGCATCACCTGGGGATTTTCGTCTGAGGGTGTTGCGAAGATTGACCGACTGAATGTGCGAACCCTCTAATCAGCTAGCGTTGATACCGTGTTATGTGGTGACTTTGTACCGGCGCGTTCGTCTTTGAAAAAGACGAATGCGCCGGCACTTTTCAAGGGTCAAAGGACGAAACAAATGAAACTCATCCATGCGATGAAGCAGCTCAAGGAGCTGGCGAAGAAAGCCGAGGATTTGCGCGGCAAGGTGAGCGAGTTCTGCGCGGACCTCAATATCCAGACGCCGACGTATCCGGATCAGGCGGCCACTGTCGCCGGCTGGTTGCAGGCGCATCACGACATTCTCGCGAAGATTCTTGAGCTGCGCGTGGCGATCCAGCGCACGAATCTCGCGACGCCCGTCACGATCGAACTCGACGGGCAACAGGTCACCAAGTCACTCGCCGAATGGATTCATCGTCGCCGCGATCTCGCGAAGTTTGAGGCGGAAGTGTGGGGCAAGCTCACCGATCGCGGCTTGAAGGAGCAGAACCTTCAGACCGCGCCGGGCGGCGCCGTCACCGAGGTGCGCATCCGCCGCTACTACGATCCCGCGCAGCGCGATGCGAAGCGCGAGCTGTATCGCGCGGAGCCCTCGATCGTCGATGCGACGCTTGAGGTGGTGAATGCCACGACGGACTTGATGGAGGCTGCATAGTTTTTTTCGATTGTCCGACACGCAGAGTAAATTGCCAGAAACAGACGAACGAGTTACCGGGTGTTCTTGAAAAACACTCACTAGCCGATGCAGTAGCTCAGTAGACAGAGCACTGGCTTTGTAAGCCGGAAGTCACGGGTTCAATTCCCGTCTGCAATGTGACCAACTCAAGGCTCATGGTTCAAGTTGGCAGGCTGCAAGGGTGCATCTATCTGCAAGGGTGAATGGTGAAAGCGAGCAAGGGTGTGGCGCTGGCCGAAAGCTGGCGAAATCCGGGCACGCGAGTTTGGGTTGTTCGTCTCCCGTTGGTGCTCGCCCGGCTTCCTGCCGTGGGTGGACTTTCAGTCGATCGTGAACCAATCAACTGAGGGTCAAACCATGTCGCTATTTGGCGTGGCTGTCATTGAACAGCCAACGAAGAAGGAACGTGAGGATGGGAAGAGTGAGCGTCTGCTCTTCGGTCCCGAATGGGATACAGGGGTCGATGGCCAAGCAGTCGCATTGAAGGTGCTGCTCGATGCACAGCGCTCGGGGAAACTTCCAGCCGATCTGGATATGACCCGCGCGCAGGTGCTCGTCAGCCCTTTTGCGTAGCGCCCGAGGATAAAGCGAGCGCACCGAAGCCAGACACTGTGAAGGCTTCGGCGCGCAAGCCGATACTTCGGGCGGAAATGAAAACACTGGGGGCGCCGATCGAGGAGAACTTCGGCGCGTTGCCCTTGGCGCAATGGGCCGCGAACGATGCGGTGTTCACGAGTACCGCAAATCCGGCGTTCAGGATGGGCGCAGGGACTGCATCGCAGACGTACAGCGCAGCGGCTCTGCTGAGCGGGCCACGCACGTAGAACGTGGAGGGCGGCGCGCAGGGTTTATCCCGCGCCGCCGCTCTTCACTCTCGCGATTTGACCATGACCGAAGCGGGCAATTCGCCGCGCACTTTGCCGCGCGAATTTATACTGATGCCGACGCATCTCGCATGGGCGACAGCATGATCGGGCGTCGGTGCCTTTCTGCCTTGCTCTCTTGCTTTGGCTGCGAGTTGTTTGTCCTCGGGCTCTTGCAGGAGCACGAGTTCCGCCAGGTCCCAAGGTCTATTCCCGGTCGGCTGACCGCACGCGACACATAGGCCGCCATATTTGGCGCCGACGCCTCGCACGATGTACTTCTTTTCTCCCGGATCAGCCGGCTCCTCCTCCGCTGTGGCAGCGGCGACGGATTTCGTCGGGCGCTCCGCATCATCGATGAATACACAATTGGCGTGCGAGGGCCTGATCGCGATTTCGTTGATGTCGATGCCCGTGATTTCAATTCCGCGTTCGCGAGGAACGATCTCGAATAGCGCGCGGTCGCCTGCATAGAATCGAGCGCGTCCCTCATGCTCCACCCATCCGTCTATGGCATTGCCTGTCTTGAGGGTGAGCGGAGGCGCCTTCGCCTTGCGGGGCTTCGATTTCATGTTGTCCTCGTCGTTGGCTGTGTGGTTGGCGCGGCGGCGTTTTCTTCATGTGGTTCGACCTCAACCCTGGCGGGGCGCGCGTCGTTGACGTATGCCTTGAACCCCGCCTGCGTGGGCTCGTAGCCAGCGCGCGTCAGCAGTTCCTTGACGGTCGCGCTGACGTAGCCCTTCGTTTCGAGGATGGTCACGGGGGACATGCCTTCAGCATGCAGCCGGAAGTATTCCTCGACGGTGAAGTGCTCAATCAGGAATCTCGTGAATGCCTCGCAGTCGCGAGACTGGTGCTTGAAGCGGCCGACGAACTGGCCACTGTAGGTCAGGTACATTCCGTCGAAGCTGAAATCATCCGGGTTGAACTGGGTCATGTGCGCTTCTCATTGCAAGCTCTTCGCGAGCGGCCTCGATGCGTGAACGGCATCCCGCGATGATGTGTTCGTTCATCTCGATCCAGCACAGCTTCGTGACTGGCGGCCGACCCGTCACATCGATGAAGGTCAGGCACGCTTCCGCCAGCTCTTCGGCGACGGCGTTGATCGGCTCGGGTTCAACCCGTGGCGCCGGGGACTTCTTGGCGCCGGTGCGCTTCGGCGGCGCCGAGCGTTTCTGGTTCATGATGCAGAGACTCCTTCTCGTTCATAGCGGCGCCGGGATTGGCGCAGCTTTTTGATAGTGGTTTGCGCGCGCTTGAGTCTCGACTCCCATTTGCGGAGCCGCTGGCACACGCGCTCGTAGTTCTCGGCCTTGACGTTGCGGTCGGGCTTCGCGCGTTCGGGTCGCTTCAGCTTCCCAGTGAGCCAGCCCTGAGCGACGACATGTTCGATCATCTTGCGCTCGACCCACGCGTGGCCGTCGCGGTGCCCCGTCTCATGAGGGCGGCACTCGTGGTGAACATAGTGCGAAAGGCCATGCACGACCTCGTGCCAGCCCTTGCCAGCGTTGATCATCATCACCTGCGACCGGTGACGGACGTAGCGGCCAGCCACGACTCGGCCCCGCTCGCCGTAGACCCACGTATGGCGCTTGCCGCTCGTGATCCGCACCTCGCCGCGAAACGTGCGCTTGATGTCAAAGAGTGAAAACCCGTAGCGATACAAACGGCGCGCTGCTGTCGTCGCTTCGTGATCCGTGAGTGCCGGCAAGTCAGATTCCGGCCAAGTCGCGTTCACGATCTCGTATCGCTCAGCGAGCAAAGTTTTGGCGCCGTCTTCGTTGTTTTGGTCCATGGGTTGTGACCCTCAATCTGTGTTGACGCGAGAGCATTATATCACAAAGTGGAGTCGCGCTCTACTCGATGGTTGTCTCGTCGTCAATACATGAATCATTTTTAGGACGGATCGGGCGGAGCAAGAGCAATTGCTTCTCGATGTAGCTCGTCGAGCCACAACACCGGCAGATGGCCCTTATCTTCGAGACGCGCGTGCGCGTCCTTCAGCGCATCGCATACTTCTGCGCGCGTTGCCGGGCGCCCGTGTGAGCGCCATGTGACGCTCGACGGCGCCCCGACGTGAACGAGCGTGTCATCGCGCCGGAACGCCGTCGTCGTCCACAATGCATGCACGCCGGGATTGTGGGATTGCATCAACGGGATCGTCTCAATTTTGCTCGGGTCGGGTAGCTGCGCCTCTCTACGCGCGAACTCGGTCATGCTGAGAAACGGGCAAATGCGCATAGCCGCCTCCGCACAATCAGGGTGACTCGGTGGCTCGTAACTGATGCGCTGGATCACGCACATCGGGCCGAGTACGAATGTCTTCGAGGGGCGAAGCCGCTCGCCACAAATCCAGCACAGGCCCTGCTTCATCGCACGCAGCCGCTTGACGGGATCGATCACGCGGAAATCCGGTTTGCCATTGAAGTAGCAAACAAACCAGGGCACCGGGAAGCCGTGCGCCCTGGGCAGTTTCGCAAGCGATGGCGGCAGCTCGCGTAGAGAGGTGAGGCTCATACGCCACGCAACCGCCGTTTTGCCGAGCGCAGAAATGCCTGATCGTTCTCGCGTTGTGCCATTTGCAGTTCAGTTTGGGCCGCCTCCACGATGCGCGCACATTCCTCAAATGCCCTGACAGCCGCCTCAATTCGCGCAGCGCGCCGTTCTCGCTTTGCGAGCGCTGACCGAAGTGAGCGCTTCGCTGCTCTAAGGCGTCGCTGAGCTGCGTGAATAGCCTCCCACTCCGTTTTGATCTGATCTGGCCTCATGCGTGCTGGACCAAGAAAAAGTCCCTGACGAGACGCGCAGCGGTTACCCATCGCGCCGGGGAGCCACGCGCGCGCACGTAGGTATCGCTCTTGGGGGGCTTCTCAGCTTGAAATATGCGTACGCGCGTACCCTTCAAGCTATCGACGTAGACCCTTCCGCCGCGGTAACGATCCTGCAAAACTTGGCCTTCACGCAGTTTTGCGGCGGCCTTCCGGCTTTCTTCGCACGCGGCAGTCACGATCGCACCGTCTTCATGCAATCAGCTCGTGCCGCGTCAGTTGTTTCCGGCTTCTTCTTTGGCTCGTCCGGATGTCGCTCGCGCTCGCGATCCTTCGTAGGGCAACGTCCATTGACGTTGCATTCCATTCCGGGGACGCAGATGCAGGGCATGAATCTGATCGTCATGTGCGGTCTGCTCCGGTTGGCTTCGGGAAATATTCCCGAATGTCGGCGAGCTTTGGCTTCGGCCCACAGATGTGCATGTATGCTTTTTTGTAAGCCGTCGCATCGAGCCACGGGACCGGCTGTCCCAACGGCGGATTGAGCTGACACAGGAGGTCATCATTGTCGAGATTGTAGTGAACGCGACATGCGAGAGGTCGATGCTCGTAAATCGAGCACTCGCCATTCTTGAGGAATGAGCAGGGGTTGTGGTATCCCCAATCGAAGCCCTCGAAATTGCCGCTCGCGTCCATTTTGACAACGCCGCTTACCTTCTTGGGTGGTCGCTTGATCGCCATGCCAATCATTTCCGCCTCGGGTTTGGCGACCGCGACCGCGCAATGACAGCAATGTGAACAGCCGCGCCGGCAAGCGACGTTGCCTTGGGTGAATGCCATGTGTTCATCGGCGAGGCGATTGAGCGCACGGAGCCGTATCCATGTGGGGTCCGTGCTCTTCACAATGTGATCCATGTATGCAGCGATCACCGCTTGCCGCTCAGGCCCGATTCGTTCTTGAATTGCTGCCGCGTTCGCCGTCGCGCGTTCGATGACGATCTTCCAGCGCTCACGAACGGGTGCGGGAAGCCGCGGGTCAGCACCGGCGGCTTCAGCTTCCGTTGGATTCATGGTTTCTCTCATTGCTCCGTCCTCTTCTGAATCCATTGCAGCCATTGCGCGCGCACGAGCGGGTCCCAGGTAATGCGCACGAGCATCCATAGGTGCGCAGACATCTGCGCGCGCTCGGTCTCATAGTCTTTGATCCGCTCGATTGCGATGCCCAACGGCGCCACGAACTGCTCGCGCGTCAAGTCGCGCGATTCGCGGAACTCTCGAACCTCGCGAGCAGACGGGCGCCACCATCTCAGCATCACGTTGCGGGTTCATCGGTTGAGCCATCGAGCAACGCCGTGGCGGCTTGGAGCGTCCCTAAAAGGGTACGCATATCATATCGCGCAGCGATACGAGGCGCGCGCGATTGAATGGCACGAACCAAGGCTTCGCGCGCCGGCTCGATGTCCGGATCAGAATAGCGGGAGTGAAGATAGAGTGTTGCTTGCAGAGAGCGCGCTCGTGTTTCGATTGCGTTCAAGACGGCTTCAGCGATCTCGGCCTTGGTCATTCCTTCGGGGTCGTCGGGGTAGTGTTCGCCCCTGGCAATGCTCCGCAAAAAGTCGCGCAGCGTCTGTTCGCGTGTCGGCAGAGCCGGAACCGGCGGCGGATTCAAGTCAGGGCGCGTTTCGACTTCGCGCGCAATGATCGGCGCGGAAGTCTTGGCGTCTGCCAGCGACCTCCCGAATTGTTCCGCGGCCTCGAACGGATGCGGATTCGCATCTGCGACGTAGGCATACATCACCGATTCGACTTCGCGAATCTGATCGCAATTCGGCGCGGCTAGGTTCAGCGCGTGAACATCGCGTATCAGGTCGTCGCACTTCTCGCCGATCAGCTCCCGCACGCTGCGGACGGCAAAGTACAACGGTACCGGTGCGGTTTCGTCCATCGTCTCAATCAGTGCGAGGCGCCCGCTCATCTCGGCCGCATTGAGGTTGCGTCGAATTGTCATGATTTGCTCTCGGTGGTGTTGTTGGTGGTGACATCGGTGGGCGAGCCTGCCGCGTTCCGCTTTTCTGCCGTACGCTGTTCCCAGTAGGGCAGATACGCGAACGTCAGTTCAAACCACGGCTTGCTGTCGATCTGACTCGTGAACGTTCGCGGACGCGCATCCGGATACTTGGCGATGATGGCGCGCGTCGTGTCGTTGACGGGCACGTACAAGTCCGAGTAATGGTTATCGATCTGCACCCCCGCTGCCTTCATGGCGTCGTAGATGTGCGGCTGTTCCGGCTGTTTCGGTTCGTTGCTGTCCATGTGTACTCCTCGCATGATGTTGTGTTGCTCGGCACTCATTACGTGTGCCGGCCGCGTGAGACTGATGCATCCGGACAAGTAGCACTCCGGTGCGCGGCCGAAGCCGTAGCTTTCCGCGATATAGATGCGCGCTCCGGAGTAGATCGCGAGGATGGCGTGACCTCGGGACTGCATAAGCCGGACGTTGCTCTGTGTCATACCCACTCCGCGCCATTCGGAAGCCGTTGCAACAGGTAATCGCGCTCAATGCCCCGGAGGCGGATTGTCGCGTTCTCGTTCGCAGCCGCCATGGCATCGGGTAGCGCCTCCGCTGGACTCGTGTAGGCGCCTACCGGTCCGAGTCGTCCGTCGACTTCCAGCGTATAGAGCTGCGGTGTGCTGGTGCTTTGTGACATGACTCCTCCGTTATTTTCCTGTGAGCTGGGGGGCGCGTTCATGATGCGGCCTCGATAAGCGCCATCATTTCGGATGACAGGGCGCCTTCGTCGGTGAATACGCGAATCTCATCCTCGTCGCCGACTTGCAAGTAGAGCGGCCAGGCGTCGCGACTGTTCAGGGGGCGCCACACTTGGCAAGACCGGCCCCCGATCCGCACCTGCACGTTCGCAATGCTGAGCGAACCGCTGTCCTCGTTCTGTTCGATCTGGAACGGATCGCCGTCGTGCTCAATACGCACGCAGCGAAAGCGCTCGGTCTCGATCCAAAGACGACCGAAGCACTTCAGCAAGTTGGCTTCGTTGAATAGATCGCGCGGGATGACTCTTATGTAGCTCATAGGCTATCTTTGGCCAGCTCTCGCACCACATTGCCCAAAGCATTCAGTTGGCCTTCCGCTTCTCTGTAGAGCGAGAGGATCGATTGCGATTGCTCCCACAGCGCGCGATCCGCCTCATAATGCGCAACGGTCCTATCGAGCATGTAGAGGCGGGCCTTCGCATTCGCAAGTGCAAGCGACGCTTCGCTGAGTTGATCCCAAATGAGTTTGGGCGTGGTCCGTTCTGACCGGATGTGAGGCGCGCTCGCATGGTGATAGCTGCGGCAGCTCTCGCACCATGGCATCGGCAATATCTGAACAAGCGCTGCATTCGCCGCCTGCTCGATGGTAAGTCCATCTCGTTCAAATTCGGACCAATGGTTGCGGATCGTTTCGAGCACATCGGCCTTCGCGCGGAATGGCGCCGTCTTGAATTGCGGGTGCTCGCTTGCAATGGCCTGGGCCTGTTCCATATATCCGGATGTCCCGACGCTCATGTGTTGGTGCTCCCTGTCACAGCTCGCGCGGCCTTGAGTACCCATTCGAGCCCATCGCGCACCGCGCCGACTTCGTGGCCTTTGGGATCGCGGAGTGCCGCATCGTAGAAGTCGAGCGCTCGACGTAGCTGTGCGATGTTGGTCTTTTGTTGCTGCGGGTCTGGCCTTGCGGTTAATTCGATCTTCGGGCGCGTCTCTTTATCCGCGTCGTAGGTGAAATACAGGTCAACGCGGCGCCCCTGCCATTGCGGATGAATCGAATCGTCTTTGCCGCGGATGTTATGCGTCACGAAATACTGGCGAAGCGCTTGGCGATAACGCTCTTCTAGCTGCTCCGCTGTGGTGTTTGGCGTCGGCTCGACTTCGAGCAGGATATCGACATCGCTCTCGGCGTGCGCCGCGCCCTTGGCCTGACTGCCAACCACGAACGCGCGCCGCACGGTCTCGCGCAGCTTCACGAGCGGATGTCTGCGCAGAACGGCGACAATCTCTCGCTGAGTAGGCGCGGTAACGTTGGCACCATCCGGTAGGCGCGTCATGTGGGCTTGTCCGCGTTTTGTTTGCGGCGGGTGCGGACCCTGTCCGCATCGCGCGCTACGTATTCGCGCTGGCCGTAGTATCCGCCCCCTGCCGCCACATCAATCAGTGAAAGCGTGTCGGTGAGGTACGGGCCAATCGCTCGAATCGCGGCGCGGACTTCGTCCGTTCCCACGAATCCCGAATCATTCGGATCGATCCGCGCGCGGAGCACCGTCAACGCGTCGCGCTGGTACTGCTTCAGCCCCGTAGCCGTTTCTTCCACGCGCGCGGCTTCCGGCGTCGGTGCGGTGCTGGCGTCGCGCGTATTCATGTCGATGCCTCATCGGAGAATGCGGCAATGTCGTCGGCTTTGAGCGTGCCATCGGAATAATTGACGCGCAGCGCTTCGCGCAGCTCTTCGGTGCTCTCGTGGTCGTAGCATTGAATGCTCACGCTTTCGAGCGCGCGCACGATCTGATCGCGCGAGAATTTGTTGATGGCGTCGAATGGCTCTTGATCGAGGAAATATTCGTCCGACTCCATCTCGGACTGGAACACATCCTGTACCGAATCCGGATCAATCTTGTCGATGATGGAGGTCAGGAGCGAATGCAGCTCGGTGACATTGCCCGCCTGGGCATACTTCGCAGCTTTCGCCGCTAGCCATTCGTTGGGCGAATCCCATTTGTATTTGCTCATGATGCGTGACCCTTGGTTGAGACTTAAATGATGTGATCGGCGTCAGGGGGATTCGCGGCATCGGCGAACCAGTTCCGCGCGAGCAGATATTCGCGCGCGGCGTCCTCCGCGTCGGAAGCCTCGACGCGATTGCCGGTCACGGAATCCCACACTGCGACGAACAGCGGCTCGTGACCGCACTGCCATCCAACGAGACGCGCGTTATCGGGAATCGTGGTCTCATCCTGATCGCGCGGCGGATAGGAATCCGTGATCCGGTGCGAGACATAGGGAAGTGCGGCTTGACGGTTCATGGAATCAACCCTCCTGTTCGTCATCGTCGGTTGAGGCATACGAACCGGCGAGAGTCTTGTAGTCCTGCTCGTTCAATTCGCGCATACCCAGGAATCCTTGCTCGCTGAACGTGACCGCGACACGCGTCGTATCAGGGGCCAAGCCGAACGCGGCACGCTCCGCCGGCTCGACATCGATGACCTCGCATTCGGTGAAGTCCTCCGTGCCGAATGCTTCGCCCATGCCGTCGAGCGTGGATTGATAGAAGTACGGGAGATACCAAGGCTCCCCCTCGAACCGGCCAGGACTGGCACGCCAATCGCCGTCCTCGTCGCGCGAGAACCCGTTATCCGTTGCCGCGGCTTCCGCCTCCTTGGTAACGGTCGCGAGGCTAGTGAGGAATTCCCGGACCCGCTTCATCTCGCCGACGATCAGTTCCAGATGCTCAAGCGTGTAGTTTTCGCCCTTGAGCCGAATTGCAACGCGAATGCCGCTCGGAAATTCCTCGGCTTTGTAGTCCGCGCCATCGGTCATGGTGAGCATGGGATTCAGCAGAGCGGGGTCTAGCTTCATGGCAGTGATCTCGGTGTGGTGTTGGTGCTGAGTCGAGCGCACGCTTTCGCGTGCGCGTCTGTTCAGCATCATCAGATGGGCCGTTCCAGAAAGCCGCTCAGCCGATCGCACATCAGATTGGCGAGCGTGTCGGCGCGGTTATCGCCATCACGCGGCTCGAATCCGCCGCGCAGTCTCCATCGGTAGTAGTTGTTTAGATGCTCGATCGCCGAGACCCATTCGCGCTTGTTGATGAGCGCTTGCAATTCGGCGAGACAGGTTTCCGGGTCCATATCAAACTCCGTGATCGGTTGTGGTGTGAGGCGCCGCGCTGCGCGGGACCTGTCGAAACGTGACATAGCTATTGCGCTGGCCCGCGATGCCGTTGTCATAGGCCCAGTCGCGCACCGCGCGGTGCGAGTGGAATACCCGCGCGTTGCCATCGACGGTCGGGGTGAAGCGCTTCATCTCGAAGGTTCGATGGCATTGGCGGAAAATTGCCCATTCGGTCGTTGGTCTTGATTTTGACATGAGTGGCACTCTATTTGCCCGCGCGCGCCCTGGCTACTGCCTCACCGGCCTTCAAGACCTCCGCGGTATCGAGGCGGGCAAGGAATGACGCGCCGAGGCGGTTGCGAATGCGCTGAAGCTCGGATGTATATCCGGTGACCCCCTGGCCGCTCACCTCGAATGCGGCCACTAGGTCGCGGCGCCACGAGCGCGGTCTGGCCGTGATCCATAGGGAAAGCGCTAGGACTTCGGAGTCCGAGAGCTTGTCGATGGCTTTTTCACGCGGCATGGTTGCGACCCAAGGCAGCGAGCGCGAGATAGAACCAACTCGCCGCGGTGTCGTAGGGGTCATACCCTCCGTGACGGAAGTCGCGCGGGATTTCCCCGGCACAGACCGTCAAGTAATAGCGCTGTGACTTCGTCATCGTCGTGACCCTCGGTTGTGAAAGCTTGGTGGGGCGCCCCGGATTTCCGAGGCGCCCGCTAAGCCATCACGCGGCGAGCGCTTCACCCGTCTTGTGCTTCTTGAGTGCATCGGCGAGCGTCCACAGCGCACGATTCAAACTCGTGTTCTGATCGATGCCCGCGACCTCACGCACATGCATGCGTCTGCGGCGGAAGTGACCCTGTGCAGGCGGGAGCGTGTAGCGCTGGCCGCCCTTGATGGTGTTCTCCTGAACTCGGTTGAACGTGCGCCACAAGTCCGCGCCGTTATCTTCGTGCCGCTGCGCGGTCAGGAGTGCGGCCGGCTCGATCGGCGCGCGCTTCTCATCGTCCGCGCCGTCCCAGCGCAATTGGTGAGCCGCAGTCGCGAGCGCCATCTGCTCGCCGGTGTCGAGCGTGATGCCGCGCCATTCGTCGACGCGATCGCCGATAGCCTTTGCGGCTTCGATGACGCGATAGCTACCTTCGATGACTTCGTCTCGCACGTTGCCGGTGTGCTGGATGGTGATCGAGTCAAACGAGCCATCGCACACCATGAGCCCGTTCGAGCAGACGAACCGGAACAGACCGACGTAGAGCTTGTAAGCGCTCGTTCCATCGTGACTGTTCACCAGACAGACCTGGGGAATGGAGTCACCGACGCGCACGCTCGTGACATCCGCTCGCGAGAGCTTGATGAGATGCTTCGTGAACTCCGCCTTACCGGGAGTGCGCGAGCGCGACTGCTGGACCGAAACCGGAACGAACCCTTCGTTGCGCAGACCGGCCAGCACGGTCGATGTCGGAATGTACGCGTAGCGTTCCGAGCGTGATTCGTGCGGCCGGTTAGCAAAGACCGAGGGTGCGAGCGCGCGCATACGGTCGTCTGCCATCGGGGTGAGATAGCGCGCGATCGTGCTGGCGTTGAGCGCCGCGCCGCGCGTGAAGTTGTGCAAGTTGTTGTGCATCTGCGTTGTTCCCTTTGGTGGATTCGGGGGATTCATGAGGGAACCCGCGGACGGGCGCCCTGATGAAGCCCCGTCAGTAACCCAGTACGTCGCGCGCTTGCTGATACGTGCGGACGTAATCGATGCACGTCGAGTGCGAGCCATCGCCCTCGATCGCGTGACCCCCGATGCAGATGCGACCGTCTGGTGTGACGTGCGCATGGCAATCGTGGGACTGAATCCAACTCACAAGCCGCGCGAGCTGAATCGATTCGTAGGAATTAGCCATTGTGCTCTGCTCTCTCGGTTAGGGTGGATTTTCCACCCTGCCGTTAGATAAGCACGATACGTGCCATGTCGCTAAGTAACTGAATTTGCTATGATGCGAATTCGAGGGGTGACAAGAAGTGTCAAGATTTCCGTCACTTTGTGACGTGTTAGGGCGATGCTGAGCGCACGCTGAGCGTGCATCGACTCCTTATCTATATGCGTGAGCGAGTAGCAATCGATGGCAGGTAAAGGCAGCAGACCCGGCGAGCGTCGCGGCGGGCGCCAGCGTGGCACCCCGAACCAGATGCCAGACCTCCGCGCGATGACCCTGAAAGCGCTGATGCAGGCGGGAGGGGTCGATTACCTAGCAGGACAGGCGATAGAGAACCCTGGCCCATTCCTGGGACTACTCGGCCGAGTCCTGCCGCGCGAAGTGCATACCGAGCTGACTGCCGAGGTCAGAGTGCGTCAAGAAGTCCGACGCGATCTCGTCGAGAAGCTTGTGGTGCTGCTCGCGACGCATGCGCCGATCGAGGAGAGCGCGCCAGCATTGCCAGCAATCGCACACCGGCCCGATACGATGCTCAAGGCTCAAAGCGCGGCGGACCGGGAGAGCTTGAGCCGGCGAGCTGAGAACGCGCGACGCGATAGCGAGGGCGCGGTAGCGGGAGCGGTCCAGCGAGCAGCATCGATGCACGTCGAGCGCGCGAATGCGCGCGCCGCGGCGGAGTCGGGCCGACCGTGACCGCTCGCGAAGCGCCGCTAGAGCAGGGCGCCGAGGGCGCCGCGTTCGTGCGCGCACGCGTGAGAGCGGCCGCGCCGGGCCATGCTGCGCCGCGCTTGGGTGCGCTTGACCCTCGGGGGGACGGGCCATAGCGCGCAAGCTATTGATCTAGAAGGGATTGATGCGATGCAGTGCCACGGACTGCCACGAGCGCAGCGCGACATTACCTATTCTGCTCGCCAGGCGGTCGGGTCCCTCGACATAATCCCGACGCAACGCAGCAGATTTGACTTAACCCCACAACCCCGCGCCAGCGAGCGCCGGCCGCCAGGTACCCGCGCACCTGCACGGTTATTCACATTTCATTTTTCCCGAAGATCGCTCAGCGCGTGCTCAGCGTTGGAAGGAGGTAAGCGTGATTACGATGTTGATCGTGGTGTTTATCGTTCTTGCGGGGATGGCGCTGCTATGGTGGGGCGTTTCCCGCTTGCCGCTTCCCGAGCCGGTGAAGACGGTGGTTCTCGTCGTGCTCGGGCTCGTGTGTCTCATCATGATCTATCAGTTCGTGGTGGGCGGGGGGATCGCGAAGCTCACCTAGCTCGTGCGTGGCGCTGATCGCCTGCTGCCACGTTCCTGTCGCCAGCATCACGAGCAGTGCGAGCACGGCGAGGAGGAGGGCGATGTCGATCGTTTCGGGCTTCTTCATCGAGGTCCCCTCGCTGCTCGGCGTTTCGGACGTTTCCGCTTGGGTCCCTTCTTGGGTCCCTTCGGTGGGGGTCCCTCCGGTCTCTTCCTGATGATCGCGTCCCACTTCTTGAGCCGGCGTATGCGCTCCGCGCGCCAGCGTGGATCGTCACTGCCGCGAATCATCGGGAGCTTTTACGAGAGGAGGGGAGACGAGTCCCGATCTTGCTTTTGTGCCGGCCCATTCGATTCCGTCTGCTTCATCCCCGCTAACGCGAGGAACATGGGACTCGTCTCCTTGGGAGGAAGGACGAGCAAGGCGACCGATTCCGTTACCGTCTAACTTTTTTTCTCTTGGTCGTGCGGGCCTCGGCCCTCTCGCCGCTCTTCGTATCAGAGGCGAGCGGAGTCATCCTATTGGATGCGCCCACGGACGGCCGGACTCCGCTTGCCTCGACAGCTCGCGCGCGCTCCTCGTTGACGACCTCCTGCATCACATCGAGAAGCATGTGGCGGTCGGAGCCCATCTGCTCCATCAGCTTGAGGGTATTTCGCAGCGAGGCTTTCAAGCGCTCGCGTTCTTGGGTGTCGTCCATGTGGGAGTGAAGTCTATCGCTTGGCTCGCTGAGCGTCATGCTCAGCGCTAACGGAGAATCGCCGTGCATCCGT
>Ga0070698_100000110_pt1 | contig 69016 bp, 62 predicted proteins | sample KBSK1502metaG_FD_65477 | JGI IMG/M metagenome (GOLD analysis project Ga0070698, IMG submission 65477) | Corn, switchgrass and miscanthus rhizosphere microbial communities from Kellogg Biological Station, Michigan, USA - KBS K1-50-2 metaG | ecosystem: Host-associated > Plants > Roots >... | reverse complement strand
CGCGACATGTGCGTGGCGGTGAGCTCGGTGCTGGCCGACCACGGCCTGCCGCCGATCAGCGACGAGGAGGCCCGGCTGTTCATGGGCGAAGGCAGCAAGATCACGATGCGGCGGGCCTTCGCCAAGAACGGCCGCACACTCGACGACGCCCAGGCCAGCGCCGTCACCCGCGAGTTCGTGCGCTACTACGAGCAGGATCCGGTGCACTACACCACGGCGTTCGACGGCGTGGCCGAGGTCGTCAAGCGGCTCGATCGGCTGGGCCTCAAACAGGGCGTCTGCACCAACAAGTTCGAGAAATCCGCCCGCATGATCCTGATGGGGCTGAAACTCATGCCGCCGATCGCCGACGTGGCCGGCGCCGACACCTTCACGGTGCGCAAGCCCGATCCCGGCCACATCCTGCAGCTGATCGACAAGATCGGCGGCCGTCGCGAGCGCGCGGTCATGGTGGGCGATTCGATCCACGACGTGGAGGCGGCCCATCGCGGCGGCCTGCCGGCCGTACTGGTGAGCTGGGGCTACACCGACAAGCCCGCCGGCGAGCTCGGCGCCGACGCCGTCATCGACCACTTCGCCGCCCTGCCCGAGGCGCTGCAGCAGATTGCCGCCCGTTGACGCCTTCCCCGGCAGGCCCTATACGCGCCCCTTCCGGGCGCTTAGCTCAGCGGGAGAGCACACCCTTCACACGGGTGGGGTCGTAGGTTCAATCCCTACAGCGCCCACCATTTCCTGCCCGTGTCCCAGCCGCCACGCCGCACGCCGATGACCATCGCGCCCAACCTTCGCCCCGGCGATCGCGTTCCCGACTTCGCGCTGCCCGGGCTCGACGGCAAGCTGCGCAAGTTCCTGTGGTCGTTCACCGGCGACCCGGTCGCGCTGCTGGCGGTCGACGATCTCGCCAATCTTGACGCCGCCCAGTTCGGCCCACTGCTGCTGGCCTGCAAGGCGTCTTGCGTGACGCCGGTCGTGGTCGCGGGCAACGCCGTCGCCGCCGCGGCGGCGCCGTGGGCAAAGCTCGGCGGTTCGGCCGAAACGCCCCTGCTGCTCTGCGACGCCGACAAGAAATTCCTGCCGGCGCTGCTCTCCGCGGGCGGCATCGGCTTGGGCTCGGCCGGCGGGCTGCGCATGCGGGTGATCGTGCTCGACCCCAACCAGCGGGTGGCCGCCATGTTCGACAGCCGGGCGCTGCCGGCGGCCGCCGAGGCGATGGCCGCGACGGCCGCTTCGGTGCGCGCCGACGGCGGCGCCGATCAGGTCGTGTCGACGCCGATGGCGCCTGTCCTGGTGCTGCCGCGCGTGTTCGAGCCCGACTTCTGCGCCCAGGTGATTCGCCTGTGGCACAAGGGCGACCACCAGGACAGCGGCGTCTCGAGCCGCTACGGCAACGTCAACGTCTCGCACCTCAAGCAGACCGAGGACTACACCGTCGTCGAGCCGATGATGCAGAAGGCGATTTCCGACCGGCTGGCCTGGCGCATCGGTCCGGAACTCATAAAAGTCTTCGCTTTCGACCGCGAGTTCGCCTTCGACTCCCACGTCGTGCTGTCCTACAGCGCCGAGGGCCGGCATTTCTTCGGCGCCCACCGCGACAACGGCGCGCCGACCACGGCCGACCGCGCCTTCGCCGTGTCGCTCAACCTCAACGACGATTTTTCAGGCGGCGAGCTGGTGTTCCCCGAATATGCCGGCGTCAAGGTGAGCCCGCCCGCCGGCGCCGCCGCCGTGTTCTCCTGCTCGCTGCTGCACCGCGCGCTGCCGGTGACGCGCGGCCGGCGCTTCGTGCTGACGACCTTCTTTCGGGCCAAGCCGTGATCCGCCGCCTGCTGCTCGTGCCCGCGCTGCTCCTCGCCGGAAGTTCGGCGTCGGCGCAGCAGCCCTTGGCACACATGGAAGCCTGCACGCAGTGGGACTACACCAACGGCGAATTCGGTGCGCGCAACAGCTGCGAGAGGCCGGTCGCCATCCTGTTCATGCCGCTTAGCGATCAGCGCATCGTGCAACGCGACGTGGCGCCCGGCGGGCGCTTCAACACCGGCGCGACCGAGTCCGACATGGCGCGCGGCTGGCTCTTCACCGCCTGTCCGGTGGGCTATGTGCCCAACGTGAAATTCTCGGTCGCGAATGGACGGACGATTCTCGACAGCCTGTACAACTGTCTGCCGGCGGGCAGCCCCGGGGCGTAGCCGCTGTCTGTGCCGGACGCTCTACTGTTTGGCGTCTTTCTTCCGATCGGTGTCCTGGGCACGGGCGAGCTCGACGCGCGCCGGGTCGATCGCTGGATCGCGGACGTCGAGCCGTGTCGCCTCATTGAGGGCGCGGTCGGCGGCCGCGAAGTCGCGGCGCGCGATGGCTTGGCGCATTTCCGTCAACAACTCGGCAACGCGACGGTGGCGGCGCGCCTCCTTCTGCTCAGCGTCCTGCAAGGCTTGGCGCAGCTGGGCGATCTCGGACGCCTGCGGGCTCAGCCGTTCGGCTTCGGCCAGCGCCTTTTCCGCCGCCGCGCGGTCGTCTTGCTCGATCGCCGAGCGCGCCCGCTCGAGCTGCAAGGCAAGCTGGCTCTGCGGCGTGCTCATTTGGTCGATCTCACGGCGCGCCTGCGCCGTTTCAGCAAGACGCGGCCTGCTTGCGTCCACCTTGTCCAGGACGGCCTTGGCTTCGGCGAACTTGCCGTCCTGAGCCAGGCGGCGGGCCTCGCCTAAGCGCTGCGCGATACGCTCGCTGTCCGCTGGACTGAGCGCACTTGGCTCGTCTGGGTCGGCGGTCGGCTTGGCGGCAACGCGCGGCTTGGCAGCGGCAGGCGGGGTGGTGCCCTGGGCGGTCGCCGCCTGCTTCGCAGTGTCACTGCGGTCGAAGAAATAGACCGCGCCGCCCACCATCAAGACGACACCCAAGCCGGCCAAGGCCAACACGCCGTATCGCATCAAAGGCTGGTCCGGCAGATACACGCCACGGTTCCTCCTGGAATGACAGAAACGCTAGCCGCCTCTTGTGGTTCCGGCATACGGATCGTTGATGCCGTCGAGTGGCCATATCGGCCGGCGCAGTTTGGTGAATTTAAGGCGGCTGATGTCGGGCGAGCAGATGCCGCCGGAATCGACCACCACGATCTCGCGCGCGATCGGCGCGTAGGCGGCGCGGAAGTGCTGCACGCTCTTGACCACCAGCACGCTCTTGGACGTGGGATCGATGCCCTGGCTCAGGAACACCTGCAGGTCGATGGTCTGGATGCGGTTGGAGATGGTCACCACATCGATGCCGCCGATGCGCAGCACCGCGGTCGGGCCCATCGACGTCTCGACGCCGGCATTCATCGGCCCGTCATTCTTGAAGCTGCCGTCCGACAGCATCTTTACGACCGCCTTGGCCTTCACGGGCGCGCCCATCGAGGCGTCGGTGTGGCCGCCCAGACTGACCTCGATCTCCGAACCGACGCCCGCCTTCATCGCCTGTTGCACCGTGGCCGGATCGTAGATCGTGCCGAAGGCGACGTTGTCGATCCCGGCGTCCAACAGCGCCTTCAGGACGGGCGTGGTGTCGTTGTAGCCGCCGCCGCCCGGATTGTCGGTGCCGTCGGCGATCACCAGCGGTCCTTTCTTGCCGGCACCGGCGCGCGCCGCGGCGATGCCGTCTGAGATTGGCCGATAGAAGGTCGCCGCGCCCTCGTCGCGCCGCCGCCAGATCTCGTCGATCAGTTCATGCGCGATCGCTTTCGCGCGCGTCTCGGCACCGGGCTCATGGCTCACGGCAACGGATGGGCCGGTGTAGGGAATGTCCGCCCAGGTGAAGCCGGCCTGGATGCTGACCACGTCGATGCCCGGCTCTTTTTCGAACGCATCGGCCTTGGCGAGCAGATCGAGCATCAGGCCGGGCTGGGTGGTGCGCCCGTGTTCGGCGCCTTCGAGCATGGCCGGCTGGACCAGCAGGCAGCGGGGCTTTTTCTTGCCTTGCATTGCCTCCTGCAGGAGGGAAGCGGCCTGCACCGCGCGCTCGTAGCCGTCGATGTGCGGATAGGTGCGATAGCTCACCAGCGCATTGGCATTCTTCGCCATGCGTGTCGTGGCGTTGGCGTGCAGGTCGAGCGTGACCACGATCGGCACATCCGGGCCGACCACGCCGCGCAGCAGCTCAAGCAGCGCGCCCTCGGCATCGTCCTCGGTCTCCGTCACCATGGCGCCATGCAGGGAGAGGCAGATGCCGTCGAGCTTCCCGGCTTTGCTTGTCGCTCCGACGATCATGTCGCGGATCGTCTCCCAGCACTCGCGGGTGAGCTTGCCGGACGGCGTGGCACCGGCGGCCACGGTGTAGATCGGCTGCCATCCGTGGTTCGCGACCGCGTCGATGTAGCCGCCGATTTCGTTCCGTGTGCCCTTGAACGTGCGCACCATGGCCTCGCCTTCGACGAGAAAGCGGCGACGGTAGTCGTCGAGCGTGGTCGGCAACTTCGAAAAGGTGTTGGTCTCGTGCATGAACCCTGCGATCAGGACGCGGTACGTCATGGCCGTTACTCCTAGAGTTTCGCCGTCTTGAGCCACTCCGCCTGGCCGTCCTCGCCGTCGACGCCCGTGGTCTCGAGGAAGCGGCAGACCATCATGTAGTAGCCGATGGTGAGCGTGAGCTCGACCAGCGCGCCCGGCGTCAGCAAGCCATGGACCGCCTTGAGCGTCTTGTCCGATGCCTTGACGTTGCGCACGACGTCGTCGGTGAAGCGCAGCACGGCCTTCTCGTTGTCGCTAAAAGCCGGCGCCTCGATGGTGGCGTCGCGCAGGGCGGCGATCTTTTCATCGGCGACGCCGACCTCGCGGGCGATGCGCTCGTGCTGGAAGACTTCGTAGGCGGCGCGGCTCAGCCGACCGACCCGCAGGATCGCCAGCTCGCGCAAGGCCGCGTCAAGCTCGCAGCGATGCAGCAGAGCGTTGCCCATCCGGACAAAACCCTTCATGCCGTTCTCGGAGTTGGCCAGCATGCGATAGATGTTGAGGTGAGGTTTCAGCTTGGTCAAAAACTCGGCGTGCTTGCCGGTGGCGTTCTCGACCTCGTAGTACGGAATCCGCGACATCGCTCCTCCCCTTCAGGCCGACAAGCCTGTCAGATCAGGTCGCGTCTCACCAGCGGATTGAGCCAGCGACCGATCGGACCGGTCAGCACGATCGGCTTTTCGATCACGATCAAGGCGATGCAGGGCGGGCCGGGATCGGCGATCGGCTCGTGCTGCTCGGGTCCGGGACCGACAGCGAAATCGCCGACCGCGTAATTGCCGGTCGCGTCGGTGTAGCCGCCCTGCAGCACGACCGTGTACTCGGCACCGACATGGCGATGCATCGGCAGGCCGCGGCCGGGGTTCAGGCGCAACAGCGACACGCGATGGCTGTCGCCCGGCAGGTGGAGGCGGATCTCCTCGAAGCCGCCGAAGACGCGCCGCCAGCGCGCATCGGCGCCGAGATGACGCGCCAACGGCGCCGGCGCCCAGTCGAAGCCGGGTTGCGTCCGGTATGGCGCGGGGCGCGGCTCGACGGCGACGCCGTCCAGTCGCGCGAGCGTGCGCTGCAACGCCGCCTCATCCATCGCCGCCTCGCCTTCGCCTTCCATCAGCGCGCCGCCCAGCGCGCCCAGCCGCTCGACCGTGCGCCGCGCCGTCGGATCGAGCGCGACATGAAGCGCCACGGCGAGCGCGGGCCCTTGGGCCAACGCACCGGTGGCGTAGTCCAGCAGCAGTTCGTCAGGGGCCGGATGGCGGCTCATGTCTCGTCTTTCTCCAGCGCCTCGCGCAAGCGCCCGAGGGCCAGGCGAATGCGCGACTTCACGGTGCCGAGCGGCAGCTTCAGTTCCTCGGCGATGGCGGTATGCGTCTTGTCCTCGAAAAATGCCTTTTTGATCACCACCAGCTGATCGGCCGACAGGCTGACCAAAAGTTCCTTCACCCTTGTATACGTCTGGCCGGCCAGGACGGATTTGTCGGCGTCGTCCTCTTCGGGAGCAAAGACCGCCAGCCAGTCCTCGGTTGAGAGGACCGGCCGGCCGCTGCGGCGCGCCAGGTCGATGCGCTTGTTGCGGGCGATGGCGTAGATCCAGGTCGCAGCCGAGGCGCGAGTTCGGTCGAAGCTCGCGGCCTTGCGCCACACCATGATCAGCGCTTCCTGCGCCACTTCCTGCGCCGTCTCCGCATCGCTGCCGCCGCGCATGATGAAGGCCTTCAGCCGCGGCGCGTAGTGACGGAACAGGCTGGCGAAGGCCGCGCGGTCCTGCCGGGCCGCAATGGCCTCGATCAGGTCGGCAGCCTCGTCGGGGGACAGCATCGGCCGTGGCCTACGCGACCTTCATGCTCCTCTCCCCCGCTAGGGGGAGAGGTTGGGAGAGGGGGCCACGCCCGTCGATTCCCCCTCTCCTAGCCTCTCCCCCTAGCGGGGGAGAGGAATTTGAGTGGGAGGTGAGAGCTTTAGCGAGGCGCATTGACGCCGACGTCCCAGAAGATGCCGGTCATCAGCCGCAATCCGTCGCGCGCCACCGGCGCCAGCAGGTGCTCGTTGGGGGCGTGCTGGGAGCAGGCGGCGTAGGAATGCGGCACCCACACGGTCGGCATGCCCAAAATGTCGGTGAACACTTCGTTGGGCAGCGAGCCGCCGAGATTGGGCAGCATGTTGGGTTTCTGGCCGCCCGTCTTTTCGATCGAGGCGGCGGCGAATTTCGCCCATGGATTGTCGGGGTCGAGCCGCGTGGCGTTCATGATCACGTCGCGCGCCTGCTCGAGCTCGATCTGCGGGAAGCCATGCTTGTCGAGATGGCGGCGCAGCGCCGGCAGGATCTCGTGCGGATCGGTGCCGACCACGAAGCGGAGCTGGCAGTAGGCGATGGCGCTGGGCGGGATGGCGTTGACCGGGCGGTCGGGATTGCCTGTCTTGAAGGCCAAGACCTCGAAGCTGTTCCAGCCGAACACGCGCTCGACCGGCGTCAGCGATTTCTCGCCCCACTCCGGATCGATTTCCGGCGCACCGTCGCCGGCATCGACATGGGCGTCGGCGAGCGCCGCGCGCACCGAGTTGGTCAAGGTCTTGGGCCGCCATTCCGGCACTTTGATCTGGCCGCGCGCGTCGGTGATGGTGGCCAGCGCATGCGCCAGGATGATGCCGGGATTGGCTAAAAGCCCGCCCCAGTTGCCGGAATGATGGCCGCCCTCGCGCAAGGTGAGCTTGAGGTTGAAGTTCAGTGTGCCGCGGGTGCCGCCGAAGATGGTCGGCCGGCGATGGTCGAGCCGCGGCCCGTCGGAGCCGATCAGCGCATCGGCCTTGAGTGCCGCCTTGTTGGTCTTGCAGAAATCGGCCAGGCCCGGCGAGCCGGTCTCCTCGCCGGTCTCGATCAGGATGGTCGAGTTGAAGCCGAGCTGGCCGCGCTCCTGCAGCACGCAGGCGAGTGCGGCGATATTGATCGTATGCTGGCCCTTGTTGTCGGCCGTGCCGCGACCGTAGAGGCGGTCGCCCTCGACCACGATCTTCCACGGCGACAGGCCCTGGCGCCACTGGTCCTCCTGGCCGCGGATGACGTCGCCATGGCCGTAGGTGAGCACGGTGGGCTTGGCGGGATCTTCGATCCGCCGGGCGATCAGGAATGGGCCGTATTCGCTGCGCGGGTTGGGCAGCACGGTGCAGTCGTAGCCGAGCTTTTCCAGTGACTGGGTCATCTCGCCCGAGACGTACTCCTGCAGCGCCGGCATGGAACCCTGTTCCTGGCTGGTGGTCGGGATGGCGACCCGCCGCTGCAGCTCGGCCAAAAAGCCGCCGTCGTCGAAATACTTTTCCGCGCGCGCGATGGCGCCGTCTCGTGTGCCGGTCATGAGGTTCCTTGCGTCGTTTCGAGGCACGATAGCATTCATTCGCCTCCTGCTGTCATACTCCTCTCCCGCGTGCTCATGCTCCTCTCCCCTTGGGGGAGAGGCTGGGTGAGGGGGTTGAACCCACGGTGGCCCCCTCACCTAACCTCTCCCCCAAGGGGGAGAGGAACATGAGGAGGGGAACATTAGGGAATCGACACCATGCTGACATCGGGCCGCGTCGCCTTCACCGACATGGAAGAAGTCCATTACGGCAAGCCGGCCGCCCAGGCGCTGGCCGAGCTGGTCGAGGCTCGGGGCGCCGAGCGCGTCTTCCTGATGGCCAGCGGCACGTTGAACCGCGCGACCGACGAGGTCGAGAAGGTGCGGCGCGCGCTCGGCAACAAGTGCGTCGGCACCTTCGATAAAATGCCGGCGCACTCGCCGCGTTCGGCGGTCATCGCCGCCGCCCAGCAGGCGCGGTCGGCGCGGGCCGACCTCATCGTCACCCTGGGCGGCGGCTCGATCACCGACGGCGCCAAGGCCGTCCAGCTCTGCCTCGCCAACGACATCAAAAGCGTCGAAGCGATGGACCACATCCGCGGCGCCTCGGAGGTCAAGCCGCCGACGGTGCGGCAGATCTCGATCCCCACCACCTTGTCGGCCGGCGAGTTCTCGGGCCTGGCCGGCGTCACCAACGAGGCGACCAAGGTGAAGGAGATGTTCCGCCATCCGCTCGTCATCCCGCAGGCCGTGATCCTCGATCCCGAAGTGACGCGCCACACGCCGATGTGGCTGTTCCTGTCGACCGGCATCCGCGCCGTCGACCACTGCGTCGAAGGCGTGTGCTCCAACGAATCGACCGAGTTCACCAACGCCTCGGCGCTGCATGGCCTGGCATTGCTGGCGCGCGGCCTGCCCCGCGTGAAGGCCGAGCCTGAGGACATGAAGGCAAGGCTCGACTGCCAGATCGGCTCGTGGCTGTCGATGGGCGGCCTGGCGGCCGGCGTGCCGATGGGGGCCAGCCATGGCATCGGCTATGTGCTGGGCGCGGTGTTCGACGTGCCGCACGGCCATACCTCGTGCATCATGCTGCCCGCGGTGATGCGCTGGAACAAGCCGGCCAACGCGGCTAGCCAGACGCTGATCGCCAACGCCATGGGCCATCCCGGCAAGGACGCAGCCGACGTGCTCGACGACTTCATCCGCGGGCTCGGCATGCCGCGAAGCCTGGCCGAGGTGAAGATCGGCCGCGAGCACTTCGAGCGCATCGCCCGGCAGGCGATGGGCACGCCGTGGGTGCCGCGCAATCCGCGGCCGATCGCCGGGCCGGCCGAGGTGCGCGAGATCCTGGAGCTGGCGGCTTAGGCTCATGTCTTGCGGACCGGACGAGGGGGTTTCCGCACCTTTCCGCTAGTCCGAAATCGCCGACTCGAGGGCTGCGGAATCATCGGTAAAATGCGCATCCGAAGGGGTTTCCGCACTTTCCGCTACCCTTTTGAGCTTTGTGGCCCGGGCAGGATAGAGCGCCGGATTGACCTGCCAGCGGCGCGCCGGCCGGCCATTGCGCCAGAAAGGCTCGTCGCGCAGCGGGCGCAGGATGGCAGCGTGCTCGAGGCGGAAGATGAGCTGCTGGGTCGCGACCGCGCTAACCGTCTGGCAGAGCGCGCGGCGCCTGATGTCCTCGCCTGAGACCTCGTTCGCGGGATGAGTCCGCAGCCAGTGGATGACGCGACGCGCTCGCACGTCCTGTGTGGTCGGCGCGCCGCGATCGAACACGGCCCGCGCATGCGGTCGGAAGTAGTCTCTCCACAGACGGATGGCGGCCTCGACGCGGTCGCGGCCGATCACGCGTGGCGGCCTGTCGTGAGGTCGCTCGACCCAGGCCAGCAGCGCCAGCGCTGCCGCGAGCCGCGGAACCGTACCGCGGCCGCGGCCGAGCCAGCCCGCCTGTAGCCCGTCGGCGTGCCGCATCTCGTCGTGCAGCCAGCGCAGGAAGCGCTCGAAAAGCTTCGCGGCCTCCTTGTCGAAGGCCATCACCAGCGGCTGGTCGGGCGAGCCGACGGCGCTGGTCAGGCGATGCAGCATCGTCACGGCCTCGTCCTCGCGCAGCGGCCTGGCCTCGGTAAGCGGGCGACACGGCGGCGGGCTTGGCCAACTGAACAGGAAGCGCGCCGCCAGGCCGTCGTCGGCGTCCTGCAGCGCCTGGTCGAGCCGCTCGGGATGCAGTGCGCCCACGATGCTGACGGCGATCTTCTGGTCGCCGGCGGCCGGCCCCCTCGCCGACCAGGCGCCGAGCAACGCGCTGCGGGCATCGTCTTTGGCCTTCGCCTCGCGGCCGAGGCCGGCGAGCCAGGCCGAAGGATCGTCGCGCCACAACAGCACGCCCACGGGATGGGCTGTCAGGGCCGCGGCCAGCGCCGCCACCGCGGCATCGCCGGTCTCAATGCGGAGGTTTCGCTCGGGATTCGCCGCGACGGCGTCACGCTGCAGCAGCTTCTCGACGGTGGCGAGCGGCTGACGAATCGTCTCCAGGGCCGACGTCTTGCCGCTCGACGGTCCGCCAACCAGCGCCTGCCATAGCAGCAGCGGCTCGGACCATGCAGGAGTAAGCTGTGCGCGCACGCCCGCGCCGCAGAGGCCGGCCACGGCGGACAGCAAGGCCTGCGCGACGTAGTCGTCGGGTGCGCCGGCACCATGCGCGGTGTCCACGACCCAGCCCCGCCAGGGCTGCGGCAGGACGTCGAGCGGGAAAGACGGGACGAGCGGCCGGCCGTCCTCGAGCAGGCTGGGCTCGATCTCGGGCCAGCCGCCGCGGTAGGCGGAGGTGTCGGAGGGAGTGTCGTCGGGCATGTGCCGATCCTTTCGTCGTCTCAGGCTCTCTGCCCCACGGGGGAGAGGCACCTGGGTGGAGGATAAGCACAATCTTAAACCAAATGCAACAACATCGTAAGTATCACTATGAACGATCATTCAGCGGTCGCGTCCGGCCTGCCGCCTCTCCCCCTGCCGACCAGGGCAATCGCATTTGCCTCAAAAAACTTCCGTCATCCCGACCGGAGCCGAGCGCAGCGAGGCGTAGTGGAGGGACCTGTTCTGTTGCCCCAACGACAAAAACAGGTCCCTCGACTACGCCGCCCTTTGGGCGGCTTCGCTCGGGATGACGGAATAGGGGCCATATGCGATTGCCCTGGTCGGTCGACGGTATGACACGCGCCGATTTGATCGTCAGCTGTAGCGGAAGGCGAGTTCGATATCACCGATCCTGAGCGTGGCGCCGGCCGGAAGCGGCCGCCGCGCGCCGGCCGCCACGGCAGCGCCGTCGATCGCCGTGCCGTTGGTCGAGCCGAGGTCCTCGACCTGCAGGAGGTTGTCGGCAAGAACCAGCCGCGCATGGCGCCGGGACACCGTCGGGTGCGACAGAACCGCGTCGCAGTGGTCCAAATCGCGGCCAATGACGAAGCCCTCCCGCTTTGTCACCAGCCTCTCGAATTGGAGATCGAAGGCGAACCTGCGGCCCGCCATGTCGGCGCCGTGGAATCGCAATGTCGTGTGCGGCAGGACCGACGTCGTGGTCCTCGTCGAGGAGTCCAAGCGAGGCCGCACATGGAAGATATGGAGGATCCGGCTCACATGCTTTGCCCGGTGCTCGCCGCCATCGACGAAGGCGTAGTCGACTTGCAGCTCGGTGACGTCGCGCACCGCGCGCGACACGGCGACGCCGCCCGGCTCGGCCATGACCTGGATGCGTTGGGCGAGGTTCACGCCGTCGCCGAACAGGTCGTGGCTCTCCTCGTCGACGATGACCTCGCCCAGATGCACGCCGATGCGAAACATCATTCGCTGGTCCTCGTCCAGCGCCTCGTTGAATCGCGCCATGCGCTCCTGGATGTCGATCGCCGCCGCGACCGCAGCGAGCGCCGAACTGAACTCGACCAGCATGGAATCGCCCGTGCTGTGGACCAGCGAGCCGCCGGCGGCTTCGATGGCTGGCCGCCAGACCTCGCTTCGCGCCGACTTGAGGTGCGTGAAGGTGAGGTCCTCCTCGTCTTCGGTGAGCCGGACGAAGCCGGCGAGGTCGGCGTGGAGGATTGCGGAAAGGCGGCGTCGAGGGCTGGCCATGGCGGGCTATGGCCGGTACCCGGGCATCATGCAGCGTCCGCCAACGGGCGGGCGCGCTCGATCCGCTTGCGGTCACGGGGGCTGTGCATCGCCTCCCACAGATCGGTGCGCCGCTGCACGTTCAACCAGAAGTCGGGACTGTTGCCGAACACGCGCGCGAGGATGAGCGCCGTCGGCGCCGTCACTTTCCGTCGGCCGTTGCACATTTCATTGACGTGCTTGCGCTGAACGCCCATGGCTTCGGCCAGCGCACCCTGGGTCAGCCCCAGCGGCTCCATGAATTCCTCGCTCAGAATCTCGCCGACCGTGGCCGGCTTACGCTTCGTCGTCAGCATGGAGCACCTTCACCTGTAGCTATGGTCGTCGAGATAGATGCCGGCAGCTTCGCCCCGCCTACTATCCCACCGAAAGACCAACCGCCACTGCCTGTTGACGCGGATCGAATGGCAACCCGCGAGATTGCCGCGCAGCTTCTCAAAATGATTGCTGGGCGGCACGCGCAGATCCCGGTCAATCGTCGCATCGTCGACCATCTGAAGCTTGCGAAAGAGACGGCTTTCAAGATCGGGAGGAATGTTTCGCGATCGGATATCGTCGACGAAAAAAGCACGCAGCCATTCATCCCGAAAGCTTACAATCATACGGCAATTTCCAAGATGTGGATATGTACCACTCCATGGTACAGCCTGCAAGCGCCGCTCATTCCTGAGTGGGGCCGGCGCGCCGGCCTCGTGCAGCGTGGCGGGCCCCGATCCGACGGCGAGATACCTAAACGAGACCTGCAGCAAATCGGGAATGGGCCACGAGCTCGACTAATGATTTCGCGGCAGCTCAAGCTCACGATGCGGGCCTGGAGGCCCGCGGTCCGCTGACAGCTAGATCCGGCCCTTGCGCCTGGCCACCGATTCGGCGAGCAGGCAGAGGATCTCCCACATCATGGTGACGCCCACGAGCGCAGTGTTGCCGCTCATGTCGAAGGGCGGCGAGACCTCGACCACGTCGCCGCCGACCAGGTCGAGGCCGCGCAGGCCGCGCAGCATGCGCTGGGCCTCGTGCGGGGTGTAGCCGCCGATCTCGGGCGTGCCGGTGCCGGGGGCAAAGGCGGGATCCAGCCCGTCGACGTCGAAGCTGACATAGGTCGGGCCGTCGCCGACGACGCGGCGCGCTTCGGCGATCACCTTGTCGACGCCCAAGTCGAAATACTCCTCGATGGTGATCACCCGCATGCCCTGCTCGACCGCCCAGTCGTTGTCGTCGCGCTTGTAGAGCGAGCCCCTGATGCCGATCTGCACGACGCGCTTGGGGTCCAAAAGCCCCTCCTCGACGGCGCGGCGGAACGGCGTGCCGTGGGTGTACTTGTAGCCGCCGAAATAGGTGTCCCAGGTGTCGCTGTGGGCGTCGAAATGCACCATGCCGAGCGGGCCCGCTTTGGCGATGGCGCGCATGATGGGCAGCGTGATCAGGTGGTCGCCGCCAGCCGACAAGGGCACGGCGCCGGCTTCGTGGATCTTGGTGAAGAAGGTCTCGATCCGCTCCAGCGAATCGTCGAGGCTCGCCGGATTGACCGGCGCGTCGCCGAGATCGCCGCATTTGGCGAGCTCATAGGGCGCCACGCCGGTGACGTGGTGGACCCGGCGCATCATGGTCGAGAGGTCGCGCATCTGGCGCGGGCCGTGGCGGGCGCCCGGCCGGTTGGTCGTGCCGCCGTCCCACGGCACGCCGACCATGCCGATCTCGACGTCGGCAGGATCGCGGAACAGCGGCATGCGCATGAAGGTGGCGACGTCGCCGAAGCGCGGCACCACCGTGCCCGAGACCGGCTGCGGGAAGGCAGGCTTGGAGGGGTTCGAAGCGTCGTTCATTTCTTGTCATCCCAAGCGGAGCCCCTCGGAAATCCTCGGGGTAAACTCCTCGAAGTCGAGGGATCTTGCCCGTCGCCAACGAGATCTCTCCGCTTCGCCTCGCTGCGCTCGGCGCCGGTCGAGATGACGGGCACCGCGCTCATATAGGTATTCATTGCGGCTGCAAAAGAGCCTTTCGTGCCGTGACGAACTCCTCGACTGCCGCCACAAAGCGGTCACCTTCTGAATCGCCGATCATGATGTTGAGCGCCACGAAGCCGCGCCGGGCGATCCAGATGCCGGCGGCCATCATGTCGAAGAAGAACAGCTCCTTGGCGTCCTGGTTGCTGCTGGCGATGTCGGCGGCCGTCCGGATCGGCCGCGCCGTGGCGTGCGCGGTCATCATCGAGCCGATGCCGGAGAACTGGAACGCCACACCCTCGCGGGCGCAGATCGCGTTCAGCCTGGTGCGGATCTTCTCGCCGCGTTCGTTCAGCGCCTTGGCCGCCGCCGGTGTGTAGACCTCGCCGTAGCCCGCCGCTCCCGCGGCCATGGTGAGGGCGTTGTTGTTGAAGGTGCCGGCATGGGGCAGGGAATCGGGCTTGGTCGGGTCGAACAGCTCCATGATGTCGCGGCGGCCGCCGAAGGCGCCGAACGACATGCCGCCGCCGATATACTTGCCGAGCGTGGTCATGTCGGGAATGACGCCGGTCTTCTCCTGCAACCCGCCCGGCGCCAGGCGCGAGGTCATGACCTCGTCGAAGATCATGGTGATGCCGCGGGCCTTGGTCTCCTCGCGCACCATTTTCAGGAAATCGAGGTCGCCGGGCAGGCAGCCGTGGCTGCCCTGCATCGGCTCGAGCAGGACGGCGAACAGCTCTTCGCCGTGCTTGGCCAAAAGCGCGCGCGTGCCCTCGACGTCGTTGTAGGGCGCCACGACGTAGTCGTAGGGCATGTTCACCGGGCTGCCGCCGCTCACGAAATAAAGCACGCCGCCATGATAGCCGCCCCCGAACACCATGACCTTGGTGGCGGCCTTGCGGCCTTTGCGCTGGGCGAAGACGCGGGCGCCGGCCAGCGCCATGACGTTGCCCTCGGTGCCGGAGTTGGTGAAGCGCACCAGGTCGATCGACGGCATGCGGTCGGCGATCAGCTTGGCGAGCCTGGCCTCGTTGGCGTTGCGCCCGCCATAGTTCCAGCCGTGGTTCAGGGCGCGGTCGATGGCGGCGCGGATCACCGGATGGGAATGGCCGTAGATGCCGGCGGTGTATTCGCCCAACACGTCGATATATTCGTGGCCGTCGGCGTCCCACAGCCGGCAGCCTTCGCCGCGCACGACGGTGAGCGGGAACGGCGCATTGTGCAGCGTCGTGCGGGTGTTGCCGCCGGGCATCGCCTCGCAGGCGTCCTGATGGCGGGCGAAGCTTTTGGGATTGCGCCCGATATAGGCCTGACGCACGTCGGCGAGCGCGGATTGCAGGTCCGAATTGACCAAGGCTTGATCGGGCACGGCACTCTCCGGACTTTGGTCGTCCTGAGCGTAGCGAAGGACCTCATCGCCGGTTGCCAGGGCATGAGATCCTTCGCTGTGCTCAGGATGACCGAGGGTGGCTCATCTCTCGTCGGCGAGAGTATCACACCACGTTCAGCTCCCGGATAGGCCGGCCTGCGGATATCCGTTCATAACCGAAGGGCGAGAGATCGATCGTGCGATAGCTGCCATGCACGATCAGCTCGGCGACGGCGCGGCCGACGGCGGGCGATTGCTGGATGCCATGGCCCGAGAAGCCGGTGGCGAAGATCAGGCTCTCGATCTCCGGATGGCGACCGACGATGCCGTTCTGGTCGAAGGTGTTGTACTCGTAGTAGCCGGCCCAGGCATTCACCACCTTGACCGCCTCGAAGGCCGGCACGCGCGCGGCCAGAACCGGCCACACCATGTCGTCCCATTCCTGGTGCTGGACCTCCAGCGGCGCGCCGGGCGGGTCGTTGCCGTCGGCCGGCGTCGTGCCGCCGATATGGAAGCGGCCCTCCGGCCGGAACCAGGTGCCCGTGGGATCGATGACCAGCGGCATCGGGCCCGGTGGCTGGTGCCCCTGCACCTTCTGATAGTCGAACACGAACACCGAGCGCCGGCGCGGCTCGACCGGCAGCGCGATGCCGGCCAATGCCGCCACGTCGCCTGACCATGGGCCGGCCGCGACGACGATCGTGCCGGCCTCCAGCCGGCCACCGGCGCGCAACGTGACGGCGTTCGGCGCCAGCCCGACGACCTCGTCCGCGATGTAGACGGCGCCCCGCTCGCGCGCCTGGCGGCGGAAGGCCTGCATCAGCGCCGGGCCGTCGAACCAGCCCTCGTTCGCCGTGCCATGCGACGCCAACGCCACGCCATCACTGGACATCCAGGGAAAGCGGCGGCGCAGTGCCGCCGGCTCGAGCAGCTCGACCGCGCACCCCTCGCCCTTCTGGATCGCGTGATTGGCGCGCAGCACCGCCGCGCCCGCATCGCTCGCCAAGAAGAGATAGCCCGGCTCCTTCAGCCCGAGATCGACGCCCAGCCGCTCGGATGCCCGTCGCAGGAAGCCGATGCCGTAGCGCGACAAGTGGATGTTGAGCGGCGTGGAGAATTGCTGGCGGATCGAGCTGGCCGACAGCGCCGACGAGGCGCGGGCATAGGTCGGATCGCGCTCGACCACGGTGACCTTGCCGGTGCAGTTGGCATCGGACACGAGATGGTAGGCGATCGACGAGCCCATCGCACCGCCGCCGATGATAACAATGTCAGCCATAGGCGGAGCCTTTATTGCGCGGCGCGGCGCCGACTGTAAACTACGCAGGTGTTGCCGTTCGACAGCCGTCCGATCCAGCGTCGGTGAGAGGAGCCAGACGTGCGCTTTCGTCTCGGGCGTCGCGACTTCATGTCGACCGGACTCGTCGCGGCGCCGTTTCTTGGCGCCAACGCCCAGGTATCGCTCAGGATCGGCTGGCTGAGCGTCAGCCCGCATCCGTTCGTTGCCGAGTTCCGCGACAGGCTGCGGCAGCTGGGCTATGTCGAGGGCGAGAATCTGGTCATCGAGTACCGCTACGCCAACGGCGATGCCGCGCTTCTGCCGGCGCTGGTCGATGAACTGCTGAAGGCGCGCGTGAGCATCCTAGTCACGTCGGGAAGTGCCGCGACGGACGCCGCGGTCGCAGCGGCCAAAGGCGTACCGATCGTCTTTGTCACCAGCGATCCCACGATGCTTGGCCAGATTGCGAGCCTGTCCCGGCCGGGCGGCATTGCAACTGGCATCTCGACGATGTCGGAGGAGATCGCGCCCAAGAAGATTGACCTGATGCGCAACGCGGTGCCGGGATTCACGCGACTGGCAATCCTGCAAGACGACAGCTCGGGCGGGGTTCGTCAGGCGGATTCAATGGTCGCCTCCGCCAAGGGCGTCGGAGTCGAGAGCCGGGTGTTCTCGCTCGCCAAGCCGGACTTGTTTGCCGGTGTGTTCGCCGAGGTCGCGGCAGCGCGTTGCCAGGCCGCGATCGCCGTCTCCTCCCCGTTGTTCACCGCAAACGCACGCGCGCTGGCGAGCTTGGCCGTGACCCATCGTTTGCCGGCAATGTTCGATACCCCGACGTTTGTGCGAGCCGGCGCGCTGATGTCGTACGGCCCCGACCTGCCGGCGGCGTTCCGGCGTCAGGCCGAACTGGCAGTTCGGGTGGCGCGAGGCGCCAAGCTGGCCGACATACCCATAGAACAAGCCACGAAATTCATCCTGGCGTTCAACCAGGCCGCGGCCGTGTCGCTGGGACTGAGACTGTCCCCGCTGGTCATGGCGTCCGTCGACGAACTGATTGAATGACCAAGCCAGTCATGGCCATGAAGCCAAGGCGCTAGTTGGCCTTCACGCAGTCGAAGGCAGCCGTAGCACCGGTTTGAGCCACGAACCGGGCGGCCCGTTTGTTCTTGCGGCAGTAGTCTTCAGCCAAAGAGAACGCTGCCGACTGGTTGGCAGCGCTGGTGATCTGGACCGACACGTCGTTGCCGACGACGGTCTCGCCATTGGGGCCGCGCGACGTGTTGAGATTGTCTCCCGAACAGCCGGCGACAAGCAGGGTGACAAGGACGATTCGCTTCATGACGGGAGGGTAGCGCCGCGGCGGCGCAAATCAACGTTCCGGCGGTGACATCAATGTGCCGATGCTGCACGTAATGTGCGCGGTCGTCCGTCCTCATGGCGTCCGTCGAGATCTTTCGGACCGCGGGCGTTCCCGCCCGCTCATGATCATGAGCGAGCCAGAGGCTCGCGGTCCGAATGAGCATGAAAAGACGCGCCACTTCAGCGCGGAGGTTACTCCGCGCGCAGTGGCGCGTCCCCAGCGAGGTCAGGCGTAGGCCTTGGCGCACTCGCCGTGGGCCCATTTGGCGGCCTCCTCGGCCGCCATGCCCTGGATCGCCTTGGCGTACATGTCGACGATGATGTACTTGCTGATCACCTCGGCGGACTTGCGGTCGGGCGGCCCGGCATAGCCCGCCAGCCGGCCGAACGTCGGCAGGTCCTTGAAGGGCTTGAGCACCGGATCGACGTCCCACACGGCGTGCTTCGCCCATTCCTTGGTGGCGCCGGAGGTGTAGCCCTGCTGCGAGACAAACCACTGGTCGTAGACGGGCTTGGAGTGGATCCAGCGCAGGAAGTCCTTGGCCGCCTTCTGGTTCTTCGAGTAGCCCATCAGCATGTCGGTGAACACGCCCGGCAGGTTGTACTGGCCGGCGACCCCCTTGGGGATGGGGGCGTGCAGGATGTCCTGCCACATCGGCGTACCCTTCTCGGTCTGGTACGTCTCCGGCTTCTTCTTGGCTTCGATGTAGATCGAGGCGCCGTTGTTGGTGGCGCTGATGGTCTGGGCCAGGAAGGCGCGGTTGTTGTTGGTGTCGTCCCAGGCGAGCCCGCCCTCGTCCATAGTCTCCTTCCACAGGGCGACGGCGAACTTGATCGACTCGACCGTTTCCTTGCTGTTCAGCACGACGGTCTTGCCGTCGGCCTCGACTTCCTTGCCGCCAAACGACCACAGGAAGGGATACCACCAGCCCGGCGCGTCGCCGAACGTGTGGCCCGCGGTCTGCCCGATCGGCCGCCCCTTGGCCTTCAGCTTCTTGCCGGCCTCGCGGAAGGTGTCCCAGGTCTCGGGGAAGGTCTTGTACCCGGCCTCCTCGAGCCACGACTTGCGATAGGCGATTAGCCCGCCGCCGGTCGTCCACGGCACGCCGATCCACTTGTTGCCGACTGTCGCGACCTGCCGCGAGACGTCGTAGTAGCCGCCCCCGGCCTTGCCGAGCTCGTCGGCCACGTCGCCCGAGTCGGCCAGGCTCTCGGCGTAGAGCTGCGGCCAGTTGCCGAACCCCATGATGATGTCGGCTCCGGCTCCGGACTGGATCGCCGAGGTGATGCGCGACTGCAGGTCGTTGGCGTTCACGGTCTCTACCTTGAGCGTGAAGCCCATGGCCTTCTTACACTCCTGCGTGATCTGGCCCTTGAGCAGCACGTCGGAGGCCGGCACGAAATCGGCCCAACGCAGCCAGTGGACAGTCGTCTCCTGGGCGAGGGCCGGTGCCCGTCCGCTGGCCAGGATGGCAGCGAGGCCGCCGGCATGCGCCGCGACGGCGCCGGATGCCGACAGTTTCAGAAGTCTACGCCGCGCGATGCGAGCCATGATTTCCTCCCGTCATTGTTGTGCACTGGAACTACGCGTGGGTGTGCGCTGGAATTACGCGTGCTCAGTCGCGCACTTGCGCGCGCAACGGACGAGGCCCTGGGTCATCGACGAAAGCGATGCCCCCTCCGGCCCCCTTATCGGACAAAGGGGGCCACCTCCCCATCGCGGACTGCGCGATGGGGAGGGACATCCTGAGGTCAGGTTCGCTTGAACCCTTCGACTTCTCGTGCCGCCCAATCGAGCACCTTGTCCATCGCCTCGCCCTTGAAGTAGCGGACGACCATCTGGCCCTGGATCGACTGGGACCAGATCTGCGCGGCGATCAGCGGCGGCGCCGGCGAGCAGGTGACGCCGGCGACCTGATCGCCGCCCCTGATCGGATAGTGGTAGAGCGAGCCCTTGGGGGGTCCCTCCTCGTCCCAGGTCTTGAAGTCGTTGAACTTCGTGTAGGGCGGGATGTCGTAGCCCTGGCTCGCCGCAACCTGCTTCTCGGCATTCTGGCGCAAGGTCAGGAACTCGAGCAGGCTCTTGGCGGCCGACTTGTTCTTCGAGAAGCTCCAGATGCCGTAGAAGCGCGGCAGGATCGGATTGAACCGTCCCTTCGGCCCCTTCGGGAAGCCATGCGTCCAGCATTTCTCGGCGACCTGGGGAGCATCGCGCTTGCCGACGGCCCACGCGCTCGGCGGGTTGAAGATCAGCGCGCCCTTGCCGGAGAGCAGCCACTTGTTGTTCGACGAATCGTCCCACGACGGTGCATCCGGCGGGCAGAACGCGGCGAGCTTCTTGCCGTACTCGAGCACCTGGCGGACGGCGTCCGACTTGACCGTGACGTTGCCCTTGGCATCCATGACTTCCGCGCCATAGGCCAGGAACAAGGCGCCGACCCACTGGTTGGTGTCGGTGGTCGACCCGAGCGGCAAGCCGAAGGCAAAGCCGCCCTTCTGGCACTTCTCGGCCGCCGCCAGGAAGGCGTCCCAGGTCCAGCTCGCGTCGGCCGGCGGCTTGCCGGCCGGGTAGAGTGCCTGGACGTCGACCCCGGCATGTTCCTTCATCAAGTCGAACCGCGTGCAGCAGCCGAGCAGGAGCGTGCCCCGCGTCATCGGCACGCCCAGCCACCTGCCTTCGAACTTGCCGAGATACTCGACCGCCGGATCGATCGGGCCGTTCTTGGCGAGGACGCTCTTGATGACGTCGTCGACGGATTCGAGCGACGCGTTGTGCTGCGCCGACTCCCAGTTGGTGAATTCCATGATGTCGTGGCCGGACTTGGCCTGCGCTTCGGCCGCCAAGGTGAGCAGCAGCTTGTTGCCCTGGCTGGTGATGTAGTCGACCTTCACGTCGACCTTTTCCCTGTCCGCCCACTCCTGGATGATCGCCGACGTGACATCGTTGGCGCCGGGGACCCAGTGATCCCAAAGCCCGATGGTGAGGTTTCCGGCGGCGTTGGCGCTGCGCACGAACGGCGCGGCGACAAGGCCCAAGGCAGCGCCGCCAGCCACGACTCGACGACGGGACAGTTTGTTGAATTGCATGACACTCGCCTCCCTGAAGAACGCTTGCGCACGCTTACCGACGCTGATTGTTATTTAGCGGTAATGGAGAGGCCCTCCCGCCAGCCGCGATGGCTGCGGAGTCCGCCCGTGCTTTCCAGTGCTGCGAGCTTAGCCAGCGACCGCTGGCAGCACCAGACGATAGTGGCTTCTACGTTGCTTGGCGGACGCCGTAGACCTCTCGCGCCGTCGCCGGGCTTATGGCGCCCTCGGCCAGATCGCGCGCGGCGGCCGCGGGGTCGCGCCGCCCGGGCGGGCCCAAGCCGCCCGCGCCCGGAGTCACCAGGCCGAACCACTGGCCGGCCTTCAGCACCGCTGAATCGCCGTCGAAGACCACGCCCGGGCCGCATTCCACCCGGCCATGCGCGCCGGGGCCGCCGCCGAACAGGCCCCAGCTTCGCGAGCGCTGGCGGGTGAGATCGACCCGCACCCGGCAGTCGTGGGTCGCCTGGTAGACACGTCGCAAGCCCATGCCGCCGCGAAACTGGCCGACGCCGCCGGAGTCGGCGACCAGCTCGTAACGCATCAGGGTCAACGGATATTCGATCTCCAGCGCCTCGACCGGCAGGTTCGAGGTGTTGGTGGTGTGGACATGCACGCCGTCCAGCCCGTCCTTGGTGGCGCGCGCGCCGCTGCCGCCGCCGATCGTCTCGAGATAGACCCAGGTCGAGCCGTCCTGCGGCCGCTTGCCGATGAAATAGGCGACGATGCAGGCCGAGTTCGAGCAGGCCATGACGCGCTCGGGCACGGCTTGCGCGAGCGCGCCCAAGATCATGTCGGCGACGCGCTGGCAGGTCTGCAGGCGGCCGTTGACCGCGGCGGGGGCCAGGCAGTTGAGGATGCTGCCCTGGGGTGCGGCGATGCTGAGCGGCCTGGCGAGGCCGGCATTGGGCGGGATGGTTGGGTCGAGCACGGACTTCACGACGTAATAGGTGGTGGCGAGCAGCGCCGTGTAGGTCATGTTGATGCCGGCGCGCATCTGCTCGGGCGCGTCGAAGGCGAGCGACATGCTGTCGCCCTTCACCGTCACCTCGACCGAAAGCGGCAGGGTCGCGGCCACTTCCTCGTTGTCGAACACATCCTCGAAGCGCCAGGTGCCGTCGGGCATGTTGGCGATGGCGGTGCGCATCTTGCGCTCGGCGTAGTCCATCAGCGCCGCGCCGGCGGCCAGCACCGTTTCCGTGCCGTACTTCGCCGCCAGCGCCTGGAAGCGTTTTACGCCGACCCGATTGGCGGCCATTTGCGCGCGCAGGTCGGACAGCCGCTCGCTCGGCACCTGGCAGTTCAGCAGGATCAGGTCCTGCACATCGCCCTGCAGCTCGCCGGCGCGGTAGAGGCGGACCGGCGGGATGCGCAGCCCCTCCTGGTAGATGTGGGCGTGGCCGCGATCGACGAAGTCGGCATGGTGCGCCAGGTTCACCGTCCAGGCGACCAGGCGGCCGTCGATGAAGATCGGCTCGGCCAGCACGATGTCGGGCAGGTGCGTGCCGCCGCCTTCATAGGCGTCGTTGCCGATGAAGGCATCGCCCGGCCGGATGTCCTGGGTCGGGTAGCGGCGCATGATGTGCGGGACGAGGTCGAGGAAGCTGCCGAGATGGATCGGGATGTGCTCGGCCTGGCAGAGCGTTTCGCCCGCCGCGTTGAACAGCGCCGTCGAGCAGTCGCGCCGCTCCTTGATGTTGGTCGAATGCGAGGCACGGATCAGCGTCTCGCCGGTCTCCTCGACGATCGAGCCCATGGCGGCGCCGATCACCTCGATGGTGATCGGGTCGAGGGTGGTGGGACGTGATGTCATGGGTTGCTGCGCCAGCCCCCAACCTCACCCTGAGGAGCGACCCGCAGGGTCGCGTCTCGAAGGGTGGACCACAGAACGGGCGTGTTGCCCACCCTTCGAGACGCGCGCTTCGCGCGCTCCTCAGGGTGAGGTTGTGGCGTTTGGATCGACAGTCTCATGACGCCGCCTCGAGGATGAGATTGAGATACGCGTCGACCCGCGCGGTCGTGCCGGTCGGCACCAGGGTGGTGGCGTCCATCTGCTCGACGATGGCAGGGCCGGTGAACCGGTTGCCCGGGCGCAAGGCGTCGCGGGCGTAGATCGGCGTGGTCACGAAGTCGCGTGCCTCCTCCAGCCATACCGGTCGGCGCAGCACGATGGCGCCCGAGGCGTCCGGCCCGGCGTCGGGATGCGCCAAAAGCTCGGCCTTGCGCACCGTGCCGGTCGCTTCGACGCGCAGGGTCACGAGCTGCACCGGGTCGCCGTCGGCAGCAAAACCGTAGCGCTGGCGGTGGGCGTCGGCGAAACCGGCCGCCAGGGCTTGCAGGGTCGCGGGCGTGATCGCGCCGTCCGGCACCGCGACGCCGAGCTCATAGTTCTGGCCGTGGTAGCGCATGTCCACGGTGCGCGCGAGCCGGCGGGCGGCGGGCGCGATGGCCTCGTGCTCGAACCAGCGGTCGGCGCGCTGCGCGAGAGCGGCAAAGGCTTCGGCGACATCGGCCGTCGAGGCTTCGGTCGCGGGCAACAGCCGGCTCAGGGAGAAGTCGGCACGCAGGTCGGTCAGCAGCAGGCCCATGGCGCATAGAATGCCGGGATTGGCCGGCACCAGCACCCGGCTTATGTCCAGTTCCTTGGCCAGGCGCGCGGCATGCAAGGGCCCGGCGCCGCCGAACGCCATCAACGTGTAGTCGCGCGGGTCGTGGCCGCGCTGCACCGAGATGACGCGGATCGCGCGGGCCATGTTGGCGGTGACGACCGACAGGATGCCTTGCGCGGTTTCCGGGATGCCGAGGCCCAGCCGCTCGGCCAGACGGCCGATCGCCCGTAAGCTGAGGTCCTGGCGGATCTTCATGCGGCCGCCCAGCAGGTGCTGCGGGTTCAGCGTCTGCAGCACCACGTTGGCGTCGGTGACGGCGGGCTCCTCGCTGCCCTTGTCGTAACAGGCCGGGCCGGGATCGGCGCCACTGGAGCGCGGCCCCACTTTCAGAAGCCCGCCGGAGTCGATGTAGGCGATCGAGCCGCCGCCCGCGCCGACGCTGTGGATGTCGAGCATGGGCGCCTTGATCGGGTAGCCGTGCACGGTGGCTTCGGCGGCAAGCTTGCAATGGCCATCCTGCAGCAGGGCGACGTCGGTCGAGGTGCCGCCCATGTCGAAGGTTATGAGGTCGGCGAAGCCCGCCAGAGCGCCGATCGCCTGGGCGCCGACCACGCCGGTCGAGGGACCGGAAAGCACGGTGCGCACCGGCATGTCGGCGGCGGTCGCAAAACCGATGACGCCGCCGTTGGACTGCGTGAGATGCGGCGTTGCCGTCATGCCCAGCGCCTTCAGCCGCGGGCTGAGCCGGCGGATGTAGCTTTCCATCACCGGCCCGAGATAGGCGTTCAGCACGACCGTCGACAGCCGCTCGTATTCGCGGAACTCGGGCGCGATCTCGTGGCCGGCCGAGACGAAGGCGTCGGGCACCTCCTCGCGCAGGATGGCGACCGCGCGCTTCTCGTGCTCCGGACGGATGAAGCCGTAGAGGAAAGAGACGGCGATCGCCTGCACGCCCGCCGCCTTCAAGGCCTTCGCGGCGGCGCGCATCTTGTCCTCGTCGAGGGGCGTGTCGACCTCGCCGGTATGGCGCACGCGCTCGGGCACTTCCAGGCGCAGGTCGCGCGGCACCAGGGTCTTGGGCTTGTCGGCCTGCAGATCGTAGAGGTCGGGCCGCTTCTGGCGGCCGATCTCCAAAAGGTCGCGAAAGCCGTCGGTGGTTATAAGGCCGGTTTTGGCGCCGCGGTGCTGGATCAGCGCGTTGGTCGCCACCGTGGTGCCGTGGCCGAAATAGACGATGGGCGCCGCCGGTCGTTCCGTCGCCTCCGGCGCGACGCGGCGCATGCCCTCCTCCACCCCCTGGGCGATACCGCGCGACGGATCGTCGGGCGTCGACGGCACCTTCCAGGTCTCGACACGTCCGGTCTGCTCGTCGAACAGGCAGATGTCGGTGAATGTTCCGCCCGAATCAACGCCGACGCGCCATCGCGACATGCCGTTCCCTGTCTCCCCGGTTACGCCGGCGTGGATGTTAGTGGCCCGGTTCAGGCTGTTTCAAGGTCGCCCCTGCGGCGGAAGTCACCCACAGCGGCCACAGATCGACCACAGCTTGGAGCCTGCCGATCGTTGCCTTGCCTGCGGCCGCCTCTCTACCCTTCGCCGGGGCCAAGGGAGGGCAAGATGTACAAGGTTTGGTATTGGGCATTGATCGATCGCGAGAGCGATGGCCGTTTCGTCGCCACCATTCCCGATCTCGACGACGTCGCGGCCTGGGGTCCGACGGACAAGGAGGCGGTCGCCCATGCGGCGCAGCTCGCCATCGATCACGTGCGGGCGCGGCAGGAGAGCGGTCAGCCGGTTCCCCGGCCACGGCCTGCGTCCGCGATGCCGAGCTCGACGCGACCCAGGGAAATCGGCCGCGCGATGATTTCCGTCGACGTTGGGCGGGCGGCGGCGAATGCAAGCGTGGCCGCCAAGACCGAGGCTGCCCAACTGTAAAGACGCAGGCGCGAGGCCCGACCATTTGGCTGCTTGCGGAGCCAGATGGCTGTCGGCCGTACCCGGGCGATCTGGGAAGGCAACTGCTCCATGACGTTGCACTACGCCACGATCTGCAAGGGGTGCTGGCAGCAGATGCATATGCCGATCCCGTTGCGCGGTGCGTTGTCGGTGCCGTTTCGCGCCTTTGGCATTCGCCCGAGCCGGATGAACCCGAACATCTGCACGATCTGCGAGACGATGTTCGAGCGGAGGATGAAGGCGCGCACGGTCACGCTCGATGCGACGATACTGTTCGCCGACCTGAGGGCCTACACGAAGCTTTCCCAGTCGATGTCGACGACCGAGATGGGCGGCCTGCTCGATGCCTTCTACGACCAGTGCGCCGTAGCCATTTGGCGGCACGACGGACTTCTCAACAAGACGATCGGCGACGCCGTCATGGCGGTCTTCAATTTCCCCATCCGGCGGGGCGATCACACACGCCAGGCGGTGCTTGCGGCTCGCGAGATGCAAAGAAGCTTCGGCGCCGAACACCCCGAGCTGGCCGCATCACTTGCCGGCGCCGGCATCCAAGTCGGGATCGGAGTCGGCATCCACACCGGCGAGATCAGCTTCGGCGAATTCGGCCACGCTCATCGCGACCTGACGGCCATCGGCACGGTCGTCAACACCGCCTCGCGCGCGCAATCCGCCGCCAAAGCCGGCCAGATCCTGGTCACGCGGGCCGTCTATGACCGGGCCCGGTCCGTTTTGCCGGCCAGCACGGCCAGCACGGCCAGCGAATACCAACTGAAGGGTTTCGACGAGCCGATTGAGCTTTACACGGCCTGAACGGGGCTTTTTTCCAAGCCCCGCTGCTCTCAATCCAAAGAAAGCGGGGTTCCGTCGAGCTCTTCAGCGCGTACCACCTCGATCAGCACGGCGAAGCCTTTCTTGTCGGGATCTCGATCTTTTTCCGGCTGGATCAGCCGTGTCCAGACTTCCTCGTAGATCGGCCCCGATCTGTAAAGCCGGGCCGTACCATAGAAGCGCGCGATGCCGCCCTTCGGCAGGATACCGTCGGCACGAAGCTGCGGCTTGCGGAAGTAGATCGTGACCTTCTTGCCATCGACGAGATTCTCCGTCGTCGAGCCCTTGCCCCGTTCCCAGAGCGAAAAATGCCCGTCATCGAATACCTGCGTGCTGCCCCGTGGCGTGACCTGCGCATAGCCGCTCGGCAGTGCCGTCGCGATCAGGCAGACATCGTTGGGAAACGCGGTGTTGATGTGGGTCTGGAGAGTCTTGGGTATTTTTACCATGATACGGCGCTTCCATCCGACGTTGATTTCCCGATCGTATGGCCCTGACGCGATGATGGGAAGGGAGCCGCCCAGCACACCCCGGATGGCCCAATCGGCAGCGACATCCCCATCAATTTTCTTGTGAAGCCAGGTGCGTATTGATCTAGTGGCGGCGGGCAGAACACCATGTGAGTGAGTTGTTTCGACTGTTGCCGGCCCAGATGCCGCGCATCGAGACCCGCGTACCAATGCTTGTGGTCAAATCGGGAGGAAACAGAACATGAAATACAGCGCAATGCTCGTTGCCGTCGGCGCCCTGGGTGTCGGGACGGCCTTTGCCCAGGAGCCGATCAAGATCGGCGCCATGTACCCGCTGACCGGTGGCGGCGCGGTCTACGGCGTGCCGGCGATGGTCGGCCATCAGCTCGCCGTCGAGGAGCTGAATGCCAAGGGCGGCATCATGGGCCGCAAGATCGAATCGGTCGAGCGCGACGACAAGATGAACCCGGCGGCCGCCTCGTCGACGATGAAGGAGCTGATCACCAAGGACAAGGTGGACATCGTCGTCGGCGGGCTGTCCTCGGCGGTCGGGCTCGCCATGTCGGAACTGTCGAAGCAGGAAAAGGTCGTCTACATCTCGACCATCCCCAAGACCATCCAGATGACGACGGACAAGCTGCACAAGTATGTCTTCCGCACCGCCTCCAACACCGATCTCGAAGGCGACACCATGGCGCTGCTGGTCGGCAAGTATAAGCTCGCCAAGCTCTGCCATCTCGAGCTCGACTACGCCTACGGCAACGACCTCGAGGCCGGCATCCTGAAGGCGCTGCCCAAGCACGCGCCCGACGCCAAGGTGGTGCTGACGCTGAAGCCCAAGCTCGGCGCCACGGATTTCAACCCGTTCATCCCGCAGGTCATGTCGGCCGGTTGCGACGGCGTGGTCTCGGGCCTGTGGGGTCCGCATTTCGTGTCGTGGGTCAAGCAGGCCAAGCCACTGGGCTTCTTCGACAAGATCAAGTGGATCTCCGGCGGCGAGATCGGCAGCCACGAGATCGCGGGCGAGCTGAAGGAAGACTATCCCGACAACGTCGTCGCCAACACTTACGAGCTCTGGTACCACGCGCAGGATCCCTCGCATAAGGAGTTCCAGGCCAAGCTGGCGAAGAAGCTCAACACGCAGGAGACGCCGCAGTGGGCGCTGCTGGGCTACATCGGCGTCAAGTATGTCGCCGCGGCGATGGAAAAGGCCAAGTCGACCGAGGCCGACAAGGTCGCTGCCGCGCTCGAGGGCATGACGATCCCGACGCCGGTCGGGGCGCTCACCATCGATGCCAAGACGCATCAGGCCAACATCGGCCAGTTCTGGGGGCCGATGGTCAAGAAGCCCGACCGCGCCTATCGCATGATGGAGCCGGCGGAGTACATCCAACCGAAGTGACGACTTCGCCGTCCGAAAGGACGGGCGAAGTCGTCATCCCGAGCGAAGCCGAGGGATCTTTTCTGATCGATCAGGGCCAACGGAACAGCTCATGCTCCTCTCCCCCGCTAGGGGGAGAGGCTGGGTGAGGGGGAAGCGCACGACGTCGCCCCCTCACCTAACCTCTCCCCCTAGCGGGGGAGAGGAATATGACGGGGAGAGCGCGCATTGACCCTCACGATGTTCACGCTGAACGCGTTCTATGGCCTGGCGCTGGCCATGAACATGTTCATCATCGCCTCGGGCCTCAACCTGATCTTCGGCGTGCTGCGGGTGATCAATTTCGCGCACGGCATGTTCTACATGTTCGGCGCCTACATCGTCTTCACGGTCGCCAAGAGCTGGGGCGCGCCCTTCTTCGTCGGCGTGCTGGCAGCGGCCGCGGGCCTGGCGATCATCGCGCTGGTGATCGAACGGCTGCTGCTCAGGCACCTCTACGACAAGGAGCACCTGATGCAGCTGCTGTTCACCTTCGCGCTGGTGCTGTTGATGAGCGATGCCGCGAAGATGATCTGGGGGACCGACCAGTATTCGGTCGGCTATCCGCCCGGTCTCGGCGGCGCGGTCAACCTGGGCTTCGTCGTGCTGCCGCAGTACCAGCTGTTCCTCTGCGCGGTCGGGCCGGCGATCGCACTCGCCATGTGGCTGCTGGTCGATCGCACGCGCTGGGGCCGCATCGTGCGCGCCGCGACCCAGGACCGCGAGATGCTGGCGGCGCTCGGCGTCAACGTGCCGATGGTCTACGCGGCGGTGTTCACCATCGGCTCGGCGCTGGCCGGTGTCGGCGGTGCGCTCGCAGCACCTCGCGTCGCGCTGGTGCCGGGCATGGACGCCACCATCATCAACGAGTGCTTCATCATCGTCATCATCGGCGGGCTCGGCAATCTGTGGGGCAGCTTCCTCGGCGCGCTGGCGTTCGGCTTCGTCGTGCAGTTCGGCACGGTGTGGGCGCCGAACTGGCAGGACGTGCTGCCCTACCTGCTGATGCTGGTGGTGCTGATCATCCGGCCATGGGGTCTGCTCGGTCGACCCGAAGCAGGCCACTGACCGTGCCGCAGCGCCGTGATCTGATCGCGTCCGCGGTCATCGTCGTGCTGCTGGCGCTGCTGCCGCTGGTCGGCAGCCGTTACGCCATCGACCTCACGACCGAAGTCCTGATTTACGTCCTGTTCGCGCTGAGCCTCAACGTGCTGATCGGCTTCACCGGCAATATCTCGTTCGGTCACGCCGCCTATTTCGCCATCGGCGGCTACGCCTGCGCCATCCTGCTCACCACCTACGGCTGGCCCTTGCTGTTCAGCCTGCCGGCGGCGGTGGTGCTGGCGGGGCTGGTGGCCGCGGTGGTCGGCTATTTCTGCGTGCGGCTGACGCAGATCTATTTCGCCATGCTGACGCTGGCTTTCGCCATGCTGGTGTGGGGCGTCGCCTTCAAGTGGAAGGAAGTCACCGGCGGCGACGACGGCTTCACCGGGATCAAGCTGCCGGCGATGCTGACCAGCCCCGTCAGCTACTTCTACTTCACGCTGGCCGTGGTGGCGATCGGGGTCGCGGCACTCTGGATCATCTGTCATTCGGCGTTCGGGCTGACCCTGGTGGCGGTGCGCGAGAACGGCGTGCGGGCCGGATTCATCGGTGTCGACACGCGTCGCATGCGCTGGGCCGCCTTCACCGTGGCCGGCACGTTCGGCGGACTCGCCGGCGCGCTGTTCGGCATGTACCACCGCGGCATGTACATCGAGAACGCGTTCTGGACCGAATCGGCGCAGGTGCTGATCATGGTGCTGCTGGGCGGCATCTACTCCTTCGTCGGGCCGATCTTCGGCGCCGCCGTGCTGTATCTGCTGCAGGTGTTCACCAACCAGTACACGACCTACTGGCCGACCGTGCTGGGGCTGATCCTGCTGGTGATCGTGCTGGTGCTGCCGGATGGGCTTATAGGCCTGGTGGCCCGCGTGAAGGCGCGCTGGGGACGGACATGAGCGCCATGCTGCGGCCCATGCTACAGATAGGGAGTTTGTGGAAGTCGTTCGCCGGCTTCGTCGCCACCCGCGATGTCTCGTTCGACCTCAGGGCCGGCGAGCTGCACGCCATCATCGGCCCCAACGGCGCCGGCAAGACCACGTTCTTCAATCTCATCACCGGCCACCTCAGGCCCGACAAGGGCGCCGTGTCGTTCGAAGGCCGTGACCTGATCGGCTTGCCCCCGCACAAGATCGTGCGTCTGGGCATCGCTCGTTCGTTCCAGCGTATCAACATCTATCCCAGGCTCACCGTATTCGAGAACGTGCAGGTGGCACTGATCGCGCACGAAGGGCAGCAGTGGAACCTGCTTCGCCCCGGCCGTTCGTTGCACCGCGAAGCGACCGGCGAGCTGCTCGAGCTCGTCGGCCTGGCAGCCGATGCCTCGGAAACCGCCGGCGAGCTGAGCTACGGCAAGCAGAAGCAACTCGAGCTCGCGATCGCGCTCGCCTCCAAGCCGCGCCTGCTGCTGCTCGATGAACCGACCGCCGGCATGTCGCCCCAGGAGACCGGCGAGACCATCGCCTCGGTGCGCGACATCGTGAAAGCGCGCGGGCTTACGCTGCTGTTCACCGAGCACGACATGGCCGTGGTGTTCGGCATCGCCGAGCGCATTTCGGTGCTGCACCATGGCGAGATCATCGCCTCCGGCGAACCCGACGCGGTGCGCAACGACCCGGAAGTCAGGCGCGTCTATCTCGGGGAGCAGGAATATGGCTGACCGGGGGCCTGACCTCGTGGTCGACGGCATCCATACCGCCTACGGGCTGAGCCAGGTCCTGTTCGGCGTCTCACTCGAGGTCCATGCCGGCGAATGCATCGCCTTGATCGGACGCAACGGGGTCGGCAAGACCACGACCATGCGCTCGATCATCGGCCTGACGCCGCCGCTCAGGGGACGGGTGGTGTGGAAAGGCCAGGATATCGCCCAGCTCGGTCCGCACCGGATCTGTCGTCTCGGCATCGGCTTCGTGCCGGAAGACCGGCGCATCTTTCCCGAACTGTCGGTCTGGGAGAACCTCGACATTGCGCGGCGGGCCGGCGCGGGCGGCAAGACCACCTGGCGGGAGGACCAGGTGTTCGCGTTGTTTCCCGACCTCGCCGAGATCCGCGACCGGCGCGGCGGCGTGCTGTCGGGTGGCCAGCAGCAGATGCTCACGATCGCCCGCACGCTGATGGGCAATCCGGAGCTGTTGCTGCTCGACGAGCCTTCGGAGGGACTGGCGCCGCTGATCGTGGAACTGCTGCGCCAGCGGGTGGCCGAGCTCAAGGCGACCGGGCTGTCGATCGTGCTGGCGGAGCAGAACCTGCAGTTCGTGATGGCGCTGGCCGATCGGGTCTACATCCTCGAAAAGGGCGAAGTGCGCTTCACCGGCACGCCGGCGGATCTGCAGGCCGACAAGCGCATCGTGCACCAGTACCTCACGGTGTGACGGTTCAGGAACCGACGGCACCCGGCGGATGCACCGCCGCCGCCAGGGTCCTGGCATAGACCTCCTGCCACGAGGCCTGATCGTCGGGGTTGACGAAGTAGCCGCTGCGCGCCCCGCGATAGATGCCGGGGTCGTCGGCGCCGGGCGGTCGTTCGCCCTTGTCGCGCAAGGCGCGGGCAGCGAGCAGCAGGCGCCGGCGCGTGCGGGCGATCATCTGGTCCGAGGGGCCGAGGTGCTCGGACCCGAAATCGGTCACCGGCCCCATGCTCTCGGTGATCGCCTGGTCCTGCAAGTGGATGCCGTCGATGCCGCTGTAGATCGCGTTGCCGCGCTGCTTGTCGCGGTCCATGCCCCAGTCGTTGCCCTCGTTCATCGCCATGCGCCAGCGGCCCAGCCAATCGGTGGTGTTGGGCAGCATCTTGATGCCGCCTCGGCCCGTCCCTCCGATCGGCGTGCCGTCCTTGAAGGCGGGCTGCGGCAGGCTCTGCGCCGCCCTCGCCTTCTTCCACCAGATGAAGACGAACATGGTGTGATGATCGTCGAGCGGCACCCAGCCGCGGGCATGCATGTGGCTCAAAAACTCGCCGTTGGGCGCCTGCGCCCAGCAGGGGAACAGGAAATTGGCGAAGCGCCAGTAGGTGCGACCGGGCCCGGCGCTGCGGTAGCCGGCATATTGCGTGCCCCACGGTGCGTCGCGCACGTGGTACTGCGGCGCGCGGTTGGTGATGGTGTAGTAGAACGGGTCGTTCTCCGGCACGTCCCGGGGATCGACGTGGCCGCCATGCAGGAAGCCGAAATGCGCGGTGTCGATCTCGCCTTCGAGCGCCTGCAGCCAGTTGCAGTCGCGCTGGATCAGGCTGACGTTGATCTCATCGGGCGGCAGGTCGAGCACTTCGAAGCCGGGCAATGGCGGCGCCTCGGCACCCTCACCCATGTAGACCCAGACGAGGCCGGCGCGTTCGACGGTGCGGTAGGCCTTGGCCTTCACCTTGTGCTTGAAATCCTGCTGCTCGGGCACGCTCGGCATGTCGATGCAGTTGCCCAAGACGTCGTACTTCCAGCCGTGATAGATGCAGCGAAGGCCGCCTTGCTCGTTGCGGCCGAGGAACAGCGAGGCGCAGCGGTGCGGGCAGCGCTGGTCCATCACGCCGACCCGGCCGGCGCTGTCGCGGAAGGCGATCAATTTCTCGCCGAGCAGCATCAGGCGCAGCGGCGCGCCGTCGCGTTCGAGCTCCGACGACATCAGCGCCGGCAGCCAGTATTGCCGCATCAATTGGCCCATCGCCGTGCCGGGGCCGACCTGTGTGAGTTCCGCGCCTTCGATCGCCGTGGTCATGGAGTTGCCTGTGGTGCGTGGCTGGCCAGAGGATAGCGGCCTCAGGCGCGCCCGCAAGCCATCCAGGCCGCGGCGGCGTCCAGGAGATCGGCCAGCACATCGGCATCCTTGCGCCCGGTTTTAGCCGGAACGTGGAAAGCATGGTTGGCGTCCGGCGCGAGAACCAGCCTCGCTCGTGAGCCGAGCTTGGCGACGACCGGCTTCAGCAAGTCGAGCTCGGCCAACTCATCACGGGTCCCCTGCAGGAACAGCATGGGAATATCGACTTTGCCAAGATGGTCGGCACGCGCCGCCGATGGCTTGCCGGCCGGGTGAAGCGGGAAGGCGAAGAAGACCAGCCCGCGCACGCCGGCCAACGGCGCGAGGGCCTGCGCCTGCGACGTCATGCGCCCGCCATACGACTTGCCGCCTGCGAACAGCGGAAGACGGCCCGCCAGCCGCGTCACCTTGGCGAAAGCCGCGCGCACGGCGGCATGGGCGACGGCCGGCGGATCGGGGCGCCGGGAGCCGCGTTCCATGTAAGGAAACTGGAAACGCAGGGTGGCAATAGCGCGCTCGGCGAGCCCGTCCGCCAGGGCCGTCATCGCTCTGTGCGTCATGCCGGCACCGGCGCCATGCGCAAGCAGAAGACAGGCTTTCGCCGTCGCCGGCCGAAGCTAAAGGCCGGAGACGGCTCCTCCACCGTCGATGTCTATGGTCAGACTTCGTGCCGTCATCAGCCTATGCCGTTCGCGGCGATGCGGCCTGCAGGTCCTCAAGCCGGCGGCGGTTGGTCTCGATGCCCCAGATCGCCACGACGACGATCTGCAGGATCAGCAAGCCGATCATGAGGCCGAGCACGCCATGCAGGCCGTAGCTTTGGAACAGCGCCAGCACGATGAAGGGCGAGACGACCGTGGCGCCGCGGCCCAGCATGTTGCAGAGGCCGTTGGCCCGCAGACGCACCTCGGTCGGGAACAGCTCCGTGGTGTAGACGCCGTAGAGCACGGCGGTCAGCACATAGACGCCGACGATCAGCACAAAGCCGACGCCGAGCAGCAGCGCCGGTTCCCCCATGTAGGGATAGATCGCGCCGGCCACGATGCTGAGCAGCGACGCGGCGATGATCGTCGGCTTGCGGCCGAACTGGTCGGCCGCCCAGGCGCCGAGCGCGCAGCCGACCAGCGAGCCGCCGGCCAGCACCATGGTGTAGGTCAGCGAGCGGGTGATGCCGATGCCCTGCTGGCCGAAGAAGGTGGGCAGCCAGTTGACGAAGCCGAAGATCAGCGTGTTGACCGTGATCAGCACGACCGAGCCGACAATCAGCCGCGGCAGCAAGGCCGGCGAGAACAGCGACGCGAAGGTATATTGGGGTTCCGGCAGGGCAGGTGCCGGCGGCGGCAGGGGCTTGCCGCCCGACGCCTCGCGCTCGATCGCCTGCATCAGCGCTTCGGCTTCGGCGGTCCGGCCATTGGCCTCGAGCCAGCGCGGGCTCTCGGGCAGGTTCTTGCGCAAGTACCAGACGATCAGCGCGCCGACGCCGGCGATGACGAACATCGGCCGCCAGCCGAAGCTCGGGATGACCAGCGTGCTGATGATCGAGGTGGCGGGAAAGCCGGCGACGACCAGGAAGGCCATGAAGGCCATCCAGCGGCCGCGCGACGCCGGCGGCACGAATTCCGTCATGGTCGAATAGCCGACCACGATCTCCGCGCCGAGGCCCAGCCCCATCACGAAGCGCGCGGCGATCAGCCAATCCATGGTGGGCGCCGCCGCGGCGGCAAACGACGCCAGGCCGAAGACGATCAGGTTGAACTGGTAGCTGAAGCGCCGCCCGTAGCGGTCGCCCAAAAAGCCCGCGACCACCGCGCCGATGGTCATGCCGACGAAGGTCCAGGAGATGAACTGCGGGACCTGGGCGAGCACGGCGAACTTGGTCTGCACGGCGGCGCCCAGCACGGACGCGCCGACATAGAGATCGTAGCCGTCGAAGAACATGCCGGCACCGATCAGCCAGAAGATGCGGTAGTGGAACGAGGATATCGGCAGGCGGTCGAGCCGTGCGCCAGCGTTTACCGTGGACGCCATTGGTTTCTCCCCCGAGAACGTTTCCTTGGCGGTCTTCTGCGGACCATCGCGTCCGTCGTCGGGCGCGCGCTGTGATAGTGTCATGGCCGAGCCGCCCTCTCCTACTCAATTTGCCTTGAGCCTCACCCATGACGTCCGACAAATCCACGCTCGATGTCGTGCAAACGGGCAAGGGCCGCGATCTCGTGCTGCTGCACTCGCTGTTGTCGGACCGCACCGCCTTCGACCGCATCGCACCGCGTCTCGCCAACGAGCGGCGCGTCTGGCTGGTCAACCTGCCGGGCTTCGGCGCCTCGGCGCCGGCCGGGCCCGGCCTCGACGATGTCGCCGACCGCATCGCCGGTGAACTGCCGAAGCTCGGCCTGTCCCGCGACGCCGACCTTTTAGGCAACGGCTTCGGCGGCTTCGTTGCGGTGGCGCTGGCCGTCCGTCACGGCGGGCTGTTCGACCGGCTGGTCCTGGTCGACACCGGCGCCGCCATCCCACCGCAAGGCAAGGATGCCTTCGAGGCCATGGCGCAGCGGGTCGAGACAGGCGGCATGGAAGCCGTCCTCAGCGTGGCGCTGCAGCGGATGTTTCCCGACGATTTTCTCGCGGCGAATCCGACCATTGCCGAGGAGCGCAAGGCGACTCTGCGCGCCGCCAGGCCGGAGAATTTCGCCGCTGCGTGCCGGGCGCTCGCCCAATTCGACGCGCGCTCCGCGCTGGCCTCGATTCGCAACCCGACGCTGGTCGTGGTCGGCCTGCGCGATACGGCGACGCCGCCGGCACTGTCCTACGAACTTGTCAACGCCATCCCGGGCGCCAAGCTGATCGAACTGCCCGACTGCGGGCACTCGCCGCATATCCAGGATCCCGAAGGTTTTTGGCAGGCGATCAAGCCGTTCCTGAAGCTCGATCAGGGTCGGCTCAGATGATCTTCCGCGCCCGCAGATCCGCCACCTCGGCAGGGCTATAGCCAAGCTCGCCCAGCATCGCGTCGTTGTGCTCGCCCAGCTCCGGCGCGATGCCGGGCTTGGCGGGAGTCTCGGAGAATTGCCAGGGCGTGCCGTGCACCTTCAGGCGCTTGCCGTGCTTGGGGTAGTCGATTTCGGTGACGTAGCCGTTGGCCAGCACGTCGGGATCGTTGGAGGCTTCGAGGAGCGTGTTGATCGGCGCCGACACGATGTCGGCGCCGCGCAGCTTGGCCACCCAGTCCTCGCGTGTGCCGGTGGCGAAGAGCTCGTCGAGCAGCGCCAGCAATTCGTTGCGCTTGTCATCGTTGTCGATGATCACGCCGAGATTCTCGAAACCGGCCGCCTTGATGCGGGGATGGAAACCCAGCGCCGTCATGGCGTCCTTCCAGTTTTCCGGCCCGGTGAGCTGGAACACCAGGGGCTTGCCGTTGCGGTCGTTGAAGGAGGCGCTGATACCGGGGCGCTGCGCGGTGCCGGTGATGCGGGCCTGGCCGGTCACCGGGTTCTTGTTGCGCCACATGATCGTGGTGAAGGTCCAGCCCATCAGGCGGACCAGGGACCCCAGCAGCGACAGCTCGATCTTCTGACCGATGCCGGTGGTGCGCGCATAGGTGAGTGCGGCGAGCGCGCCGCCGAAGGCCAGCATGGCCGTCGATTCGTCGGCCACCGAAGCGATGCCGGTGCGCATCTTCTGTCCCGGCGTGGAATAGGCCTCGGCGATGCCGCCCAGCGCCTGGGCCATCGAATCGGTGCCCGGCAGGTGGGCGTGCGGGCCCTTGGGGCCGTAGCCCGAGATCGAGACATAGACCAGCTTGGGATTGATCTTGCGCAGCTCCTCCCAGCCAAAACCGTTCTTTTCGGCGGCACCGGGACGGAAGTTCTGGCCGAAGATGTCGGCACGGGCCACAAGCTTGTGCAGGATGGCGCGGCCTTCGGCCGCCTTGAGGTTCAGCGTCACGCTCTTCACGCCGCGATTGTTGGTCTCGAAGAAGGTGCTGGGCATGCCGGGCAGCACGGTCATGTGGCGCGAGCCGTCGCCACCCTCCGGCACCTCGATCTTGATCACGTCGGCGCCGAGATCGGCCATCAGCATCCAGGGCACGGTGCCGGCCTGCGCCGTCGAGCAGGAGACGACCTTGACGCCCTGCAACGGGCCGTGCGGTGGGGACATTTGACGCATCTCCCTAACTAGGCATCGTCGAACAAGTGACAGGCGACGGCGTGACCGGGCGAGACCTCGCGCAACGCCGGCTCCTGCAGCGAGCAGCGCGGCATGACGTAGGGGCAGCGCGTGTGGAAGCGGCAGCCGGCCGGCGGATCAAGCGGTGACGGCACCTCGCCCTTGAGCTCGATCTCGTTCTCGTGCCGGTTCGGGCCCGCCACCAGGACGGCCGAGAACAAGGCCTTGGTATAGGGATGGCGAACGTCCGCGAATAAAGAAACGGTCGGCGCCTGCTCGACAATCTTGCCGAGATACATCACCACCACATGGTCGGCCATGTGGCGCACGGTGGCAAGATCGTGCGCCACCAGCAGGTAGGCCACGTCGTCCTCAGCCTGGATGTCCTTCAACAGGTTCATCATCTGGGCGCGGATCGACACGTCGAGCGCCGAGACCGGCTCGTCGAGGACGATCAGCTTGGGCCGCGAGGCGAGTGCCGCGGCAAGCGCCACGCGCTGGCGTTGGCCGCCGCTGAATTCGTGCGGGTATTGCTGGGCCTGCTCGGGCCGCAAGCCGACCTGGAGCAAGAGCTCGCGCACCCGCCCGTCGATCCTCGCCGGGTCGCCCCACGCCCGATCTCCCGAGGCATTCACGATCAGCGATTCGGCGATGGTCCGCCCCACCTTCATGCGCGGGTTGAGCGACGACCAGGGATCCTGGAACACCGCCTGCACCTTGGCGCGGTAGGCGCTGAGTGCCGCGCCCTGCAGGCCCTGGATCGGCTCGTCCTCGAGCAGGATGCGGCCCTCGGTCGGCGTCTCGAGATTGAGGATCATGCGCGACGTCGTGGTCTTGCCGCACCCCGATTCGCCCACCAGGCCCAGCGTCTCGCCGGCCCGGATCTCGAAGGAGACGTCGTCCACCGCCTTGATGTAGCCCAGCGTGCGCGCGAACAGGATGCCCTTGGTGAGCGCGAAATGCTTGCGCAGCCCTTCTACGCGCAACAGCGGCTCACTGGTCATCGCGGCACGACCTTCCAGCAGTCGGCCGTATGCTCCTCGCCGACCCGGACCGTGCCGGGATAAGCGTCCAGGCAACGCTGCTCGACAAGGGCGCAGCGCGAGGCGAAGCGGCAGCCGACCGGCAGGTCCATCAGCGACGGCGGCTGGCCTTCGATCGTGGTGAGCCGGCCGATCGGACCGCTCATCTTGGGCACCGAGGCGATCAGCGCGCGGGTATAGGGGTGCTGCGGCGCCTCGAAGATCTGGCGCACCGGGCCGCACTCGACGATGCGGCCGGCATACATCACCGCCACGCGGTCGCACATGCGTCCGACGACGCCGAAATCGTGGGTGATGAACAGGATCGCCATGCCGGTCTCGGCCTGCAGGCGCTTCAGCAGCTTCAGGTACTGCAGCTGGATCGTGACGTCGAGAGCGGTGGTCGGCTCGTCGGCGATCAGCACCGCGGGCTCACCGCTGATGGCGATCGCGCCCACCACGCGCTGCTTCATGCCGCCGCTCATCTGGTGGGGATACTGGCCGATGCGCTGTTCGGGTGCCGCGATCTCGACGCGGCGCAGCGCCGCCACCGCCTCCTTCATCACCTCGGCGCGGGTGCCACGCTGGCGGCGCTCGATCGCCTCGCGCAATTGGTCGCCGATCGAGAACACCGGATTGAGCGAGGTTTGCGGGTCCTGCAGCACCATCGAGATGCGGCGGCCGCGGATCTCGCGCATCTCCGCCGGCGTGCGCTCCAGGATGTTCTCGCCGTCGAGCAGCACCTCGCCCTTGATGGTGCGGGCGCCGCCCTTGGGCAGCAGGCGCATCAGCGACAATGCCGTCAGGCTCTTGCCGCAACCCGATTCGCCCACCAGGCCCAGCACCTCGCCGCGCCTGAGCGAGAAGCTCACGCCGTCGACCGCCTTCACGACGCCGCGGCGCAGGAAGAAATGGGTGTGTAGGTCGCGGACTTCCAGGACGGTCTCGCCAATCATAGCTGGCGCAGCCTCGGGTCGAGCCGGTCGCGCAGCCAGTCGCCGAACAGGTTGACCGAGAGCACCATCAGGGTGATGGCGATGCCCGGGATCAGCGCCACCCACCAGGCGTCGGCGATGCGCCCGCGGCCCTCGGAGATCATCAGGCCCCAGGTCGGGGTCGGCGGCGGGATGCCGGCGCCGAGGAAGCTCAGCGTCGCCTCGGCGATGATCACGACGCCGATGTTGAGCGTGACCAGGACCATGAAGGTGTTGAGCACATTGGGCAGGATGTGGGTCAGCATGATGCGCGGGGCCGAACAGCCACGCACGCGGGCGAGCGCCACGAAGTCGCGCTGCCTGAGCGACAGCACCTCGCCCCGGATGACGCGCGCGAAGCTCGCCCACAACAGCAGGGTGATGGCGATCACCAGCGTGCCCAGGCCCTGGCCCATGGTGACGGCGAGCAGCAGCGCGAACAGGATGGCCGGGAAGGTGAAGGCGGCGTCGACCAGGCGCATCAGCAGGCTGTCGACGGCGCCGCCGAGGTAGCCCGCGACGATGCCGACGGCCAAGCCGATGCCGCCGCCGGCGGTCAGCGCGAGCAGCGCCACCAGCAGGCTGACCCGCGCGCCATAGATGAGGCGGCTTAAAATGTCGCGGCCGAAGGCGTCGGTGCCTAAAAGGTACTTGTCGCTGCCGCCCATCATCCAGGCCGGCGGCAGCAGCTTGTCGCGCAGGGTCTGGTCGATCGGCGAATACGGCGCCAGCAGCGGCGCAAACAGCGCCATGACGACGATCGCCGACATGATGCCGATGGGTATCCACGGCACGCGCGCGGCCCGCCGCGCGCCGGCGCCGTTGCGGGCCGGCCACAGCAGGCGCCACAGCAGGCGGCGCGGCCTGAGAACCGACGGAGCGGCGGATGGCGGGGGGTCAATGACGGCCATCGTCCGCGCCGTGTAAGCAGCGTGACGTAGGATTCTTGTCGTCCTGAACGAAGCGAAGGACCTCATCGCCGCTTGCCATCGGCATGAGATCCTTCGCTTCGCTCAGGATGACAGAAGGACGGATCAACATAGCTAAGCCAACCGGATGCGCGGGTCGACATAGGCATAGAGGATGTCGACGCCGAGGTTGATCGAGAGGATCAGGATCGATTTCAGGATGATCACCGCCTGCAACAGCGGGAAGTCGCGGTAGATCACCGCCTCGTAGGTCAGCCGGCCGATGCCGGGCCACGCGAACACCGTCTCGGTCACGATGGCACCGGTGATCAGGTTGCCGACGAACACGCCCCACAGGGTGAGCACCGGGATGAGCGCGTTGCGCAGGCAATGCTTCCAGATCACGACGCCTTCGCTCAGCCCCTTGATGCGCGCCAGCTTGACGAACTCGCTTTCCATGACCTCCAGCATGGCCGAGCGGGTGATGCGCATGAAGCCCGCCACCAGGAACGTGCCGAGCGTGATGACCGGCAGGATGTAGTGCGTCGGGCCGCCCATGCGCCCGGACGGCAGCCAGCCCAGCTCGACGCTGAAGACGAAGATCAGCAGGATGCCGAGCCAGAAGCTCGGCATGGCGATGCCCAGCACCGCCACCGTGCCCGCCGCGCGATCGAGGAAACTGCCGCGGTGGAGCGCCGCCACTACGCCCAAGGGAATGCCAAGCATCATGCCGAGCAGGATCGCCCAGGGGATGAGCACGAGTGTGTTCGGCAGGCGGTCGAAGAAGGCCTCGGCCGCCGGCTGCTTCATGCGGATCGAGGTGCCGAGATCGCCGTGGATCGCCTTGCCGACGAAGATCGCGAACTGCTCGGTGATCGGACCGTCGAGGCCGAGCGTCTGGGTGAGCGCCGCGCGGTCCTCGGGTGTCGCATCCTCGGGCAGCATCAGGTCGACCGGGTTGCCGGTCAGCCGGCCCAGGAAGAACACGATCGTCGCCACCATGCAGAGCAGGACCACGCCCTGCATCAGGCGGCGCGCGATGTAGCGCTTCATGGCGCGCGCCCCATGGTCGGTGTCGCTCTCACTTCTTCCAGGGTTTCTCCTCGGGGCGCGGGATGCGCTCGAACACGTCGCCCAGCTCGTGCCGGCCGGCGATCGGGGCGAACTGCCCGACCTTCTTGGTATTGACCGCGTAGTAGCCCATGCCCTCGAGGATCGGCACCACCGTCCACGAATTGGCTGCGAGCTCGACCATGTGGTCGGTCAGTGCCGTGCGCTTGGTCTTGTCGAGCTCGGATAACAGCGCGCGGTAGGTCTTGACGAAGTCCTGGCACGCCTCCTGGCAGTTGTCCTTGTCGCCCAGCAGGCGCTGGATGCTCTCGGGCGAGAAAGCGCCGTCGTAGCGCCATGGCGCGTCGGGACGGCCGGCCGTGCGGTACATCGAAGCCCAGCCGACGAGCCCGGCCTGGTCGCCGCGTTCCATCGGCGCGAACGACCCCCATTCGTAGTGCTTGAGCGTCACCTTGACGCCGATCTTGGTCCACATGTCGGCGATCGCGGTGCCGATATCGACCATGTACTGCGTGCCCGGCAGCGCGGTGTTGGCGAACTTGAGCTCGAAGCCGCCGGCATAGCCCTCCTCGGCCAGGATCTTCTTCGCAAGGACGGGATCGTAGCGATAGGCCTCGGCCGCCCATTTCTCCCAGCGCTCGGCGCTGAAATAATCGGTGTAGGCGAAGGTGGCGAAAGGATACGGCAGGCGCGCCTTGCCGTTCATGACGTGCTCGATCACCTGCTTGCGGTCGATCGCCAGCGACAGCGCCTGGCGCACGCGCACCTTGGCGATCGGCGAATCCTTCACCTCCGGCTTATATGTGCCCCAGAACTGGAAGATCGCCTGCATCGTGCCGGGCACCGACAGCACTTCCAGCCCGGCGCGCGAGGCGCTGAGCATGGTCTCGGGCCCGATCGAGGCGATCGCCGCCTCGCCGGTGCGCACCATGGCCACGCGCGTGCTCTCCTCCGGCACCAGCAGGAGGACCAGATCCTTGAAATGCGGCCGGCCGCGCCAGTGCGGCGTGGTGACCGCGGTGAACTCGATGCGGTCGCCAGCCACGTTGCGCACGAACTTCCAGGGGCCGCTGCCGATCGGCTTCTTGCGGAACTCCTCCTCGCCGACCTTCTCGATGTAGGCCTTGGGCATGACGGCGCCCTCCGGCGCCACCGCGCGCGACAGCCCGGCCGGCAGGCCGATCTGCGGGCTGGTGGTCTGGACCTTCACCGTCAGGTCGTCGATCACCTCGATGTTCTTGATGGTGCGCCGCATGCTCGCCGCCGCGGAGGCGAGCGAGCCCGGCCCCATCTGGCGCTCGAGGCTGAACTTCACGTCCTCCGCCGTGAGCTTGTCGCCGTTGTGGAACGTCTGGCCGGGCCGCAGATAGAACGTCCACGCCAGGCCGTCGGGCGACAGCTCCCAGCGCTCGGCGACGCCGGGACCGACGCCGCCTTTTTCGAGGTTGAAGCCGACCAGCGAGTCGTACATCACGGCCTGGTAGACCGCGTTGCCCGGCCGTCCTTCGAGGATCGGATCGAGCGTCTGGGCGCCGAGCGATTCGACGGCGAAAACGAGCGTGCCCTTCTGGTCCTGGGCCTGCAGCGGCATCGTGGCGGCGACAACCACGGCGACGGCAAGAGTCGCGACTCCCGCGATGTGCCGGAACATGAGTTCCTCCCTAATGCCGACGTCGCGTTGTTGGTTTTTGTGGCTCGGCCGACGGCGAGCCGACTATCCGTCGCGCCTCGAAAACTTGTCAATAGCGTCCAGCTCGCTCTGCGGCGAACTCCATGCCAACGCACGGTTCATGACTCTTCCGCGGCAAGCGGCACGCGTACCCAGCCCTCCATCAGTCGCCGCGCAGAGCGACTCATAATCACTTTCTTGATGATCCACTGCCCGCCTTGCTCGCAAGCCTCCGCGCCGACATTCAAACATCCGGACGGATGGCCGAACCGCACCCGCCCGTCGGCTCCCGCCGGCGCCACGCGATGCACGACTGTGCCCGGAATCGCCGCGGCCGCGGCGATGGCGACCGCGCCGGTGCCGGTCATCGCGTGATGCAGCACGCCCATCGAGAAGATTCGCACCACCAGATCGATCGATTTCGCATTGACCGGCCGGCCGTCGGAAGCCGTGTAGCTTGCCGGCTTGGCGACAAAGGCGAGCTTGGGCGTGTGCGGTCTCTTGGTTGCCGCTTCGAGCGTGGCAACCATGCCCATGGCAACCGCGCCCTGCGCGCGGACGGCCTCGGCCAGCGCGAGCAGCGGCTTGTTGCCGCTGACGTCGCCCTGCAACTCGGTACCGCTGAGGCCGAGGCTCGCGGCGTCGACGAAGATCGTCGGATTGCCGGCGTTGATCAGCGTCGCCGCCAACGTCCCGACGCCCGGCACCTCGAGCGCGTCGATCCTGTGGCCGGTCGGGAACATCGCGCCGGCCTCGGACGCGCCTTCGTCGTCGGCGGGATCGAGGAACTCGAGCTTCACCTCGGCTGCCGGAAAGGCCACGCCGTCGAGCTGGAAGTCGCCCAGCTCCTGCACCTCGCCGCCGCGTATGGGCACGTGGCTGACGATCTTCTTCCTGATGTTGGCCTGCCAGATGCGGACGGTGGCGGTGCCGTCCGCCGGCGCACCGACCAGCCCCATGCTGATCGCGAAGGGACCGACGGCAGCGCTGAGATTACCGCAATTGCCCGACCAGTCGACCATCGGCTTGTCGATGGCCACCTGGCCGAAACGATAGTCGACGTCGCAATCCTCACGCAGGGATTTCGACAGGATGACGACCTTGCTGGTGCTCGAGGTCGCGCCGCCCATGCCGTCGGTGTGCTTGCCGTAGCGGTCGGGGCTGCCGATCACGCGCATCAGGATGCGATCGCGCATCTGCGGATCAGTCGGCAGGTCCTCCGCGAGGAAGAAGACGCCCTTGCTGGTGCCGCCGCGCATGTAGACGGCCGGGATGCGGAGTTGGTTCATGGGCGCCTCGACGTCGATATGCGGAAGCCGGCAATATAGCGCGGCAGCACTGCGAGTGAACAAGACGGCGGACAAATTACAACTGCCTGACCACGAGCGTGCGCGACCTCGACGGCCGTTTTGCACCGATCTACTGTGGCGCAATCCCAGAGCGTCGAGGCGCCGAGGAAAATGCGGATACTGGTGGTCGAGGACAACGGCGAGCTCGTTGTCCTTCTTGCGAAGGCTCTGGCACGTGCCGGCCTCGACGTCGATTCGGCGCGCAACGCAGCCGATGCCGAAGCCTCGCTGCGCTCGATGCACTATGCCGCCGTCGTCCTGGACCTCGGCCTTCCCGATGCCGACGGTCTTGTCGTGCTCGACCGGATGCGGCGACGGCGGGACCCGACGCCGGTCCTCATTCTTTCGGCACGCGGCGGGTTGGACGATCGGATCACCGGATTGGACAAAGGCGCCAGCGACTACCTGGTGAAGCCGTTTGCCACGGAGGAACTGGTCGCGCGCCTGCAGGCGCTGCTGCGCCGATCGCCCGCTTCCGAGGGCCAGCGGCTCACGCTCGGCAATCTGTCGCTGGAGATCGAGACCCGGCAAGCCGCCGTTGCCGGCAAAATGCTCACCCTGCCGGCGCGCGAAGCCGACCTGCTGGAAGTCTTGCTCAAGCGCAGCGGCCGGGTCGTCTCACACGAAGCGCTCGAGGGCCAGGTCTTCGGAGCGTCGCAGGGTGTCTCGTCGAACGCGATCGAGGTCTATGTCCATCGTCTGCGTCGACTGCTGGCCGAGGCCGGCGCGAATGTCCAAATTCACACGATCCGGGGGGCTGGCTACCTGATGGACGTCGACAAGAACGGCCCGCAGCAGAGCGGGCAAGACAGTGTCGTTGGAAGCGACAGGTCGGTGTAAGCCTTTCCTGCCATTCTCGGGCGCAATTCATGGTGCGCCCATGACAAAGCGAAAACCGGATCGGGCCAAGACGCCGCGCATCGTCGTCACGCCCGAGATGATCGAGGCCGGCGTCAGGACGCTCGACCATTGGGGAAAGGCCACGAAGTCCGACCTGGCGGCGGCGATCTACCGCGCCATGTCGACGGCCGCGCCGCCCAGCCGCGACGGCTACACCAGCGTCGACCCAACCATGCTCGACGCCCTGCAACTGCTCGGCCATCGATTGCCGAAAAAATGACCTTCAGCGCCGCCGCCAGGCCTGCAGATGGCCGAGCAGGAAGCGGTCGGCCAGGACGTGCAGGGCCTTGACCGCGGCCGAGGTGACGACAATCACCATGCAGAGCGCCGCCGCAGCCGCGGTCGTGCCGGCTTCCTCGATGTTGACCGCCGCCACCGAAGCGAGCTTGGTGTCGGGCGCGTAGAGGAAGATCACCGACGACACGGTCGTCATGGCGTTGACGAACAGGTAGATCGCGATGTCGAGGATGGCCGGCAGGCAGATCGGCGCGGTCACGCGCGTGAAGGTGCGCCATATCGGCACTTTTAGCGAGGCCGAGACCGATTCGAACTCGGGGTCGATCTGCTTCAGTGCCGTCGTCGCCGTGAGATGGCCGACCGTGTAGAAATGCGCCACGGTGTTGATCACCAGGATGGCCATGGTGGCGTAGAGGAAGTTCAGCGGATTGCCGGGGGCGTTGAAGAAGAAGATGTAGCCGAGGCCCAGCACCAGGCCGGGCACCGCCATGGGCAGGAAGGCAAGCAACTGCACGATGCCGCGCACCGCGCCGAAGCCCCGGGTCTTCTCGTTCAGCCAGGCGCCGACGAACATCACCGCGGTGCCGAAGATCGCCGCCCCGGCCGCCATCTCGAGCGAGTTGAAGTAGGAGTCCCAGCCGTTGGCGTCGAAATTGGCGAACTGGTAGTTGCCGAGCGTGAGGCTGAGATTGTACGGCCAGTACTTGATCAGCGAGCCCCACGCCGCCACGCCGAGAATGGCGACGATGCCGAACGAGATCACCGTGCAGAAGGCGGTGAAGAAGGCGTCGCGGCCGAGTTTGGGCTTGGCGATCAGCGGCACCGCGCGCGCCGTCAGCAACGCCACCTGCTTTCGCTGCACGACCCGGTCGACCACGAAGGCGAGCGCCGCCGGGACCAGCAGCACCATGCCGACCACGGCGCCCATGGAGAAATTCTGCTGGCCGATCACCTGCTTGTAGACGTCGGTCGCCAGCACGTTGAAATTGCCGCCGATCACCTTGGCGATGCCGAAATCGGTGATCACCAGGGTGAACACGACCAGCGCCGCGCTGATCAGGCCGTACTTGGCGCCGGGCAAGGTGACGGTGAAGAAAACCCGCAGCTTGGAAGCGCCCAGCGCGTCGGCCGCCTCGTAGAGCCGCGCGTCGGCGGTGGCAAGCGCGGTCACCAGGATCAAGGTGGCGTGCGGGAAGCAGTAGAAGACCTGGGCGATCAGGATGCCGTCGAAGCCGTAGATCGGCCCGCCCAGCGCGCCCTTGAAGAAGCCCTGGTTGCCGAACAGGTAGACCAGCGCCAGGCCGGGCAGCAGCGACGGCGCGAAGATCGGGATCAGCGAGATGCCCTGGAACAGCCAGCGCACCGGCAGCACGGCGCGGGTCAGCGCATAGGCATAGAGGAAGGCGAGCGGCACCACGATCAGCGTCACCACCGCCGCGACATGGAAAGAATTCAGCGCCGAGTCGAACAGCGCCGGAGTCGAGAAGTAGGCGAGGTAGTTGGCCAGCCCGACGAAGTGTCCGTCGCGGTCCTCGAAGCCCTTGGCGAGCAGCGACCACAGCGGCAGGCCGACGATCAGCAGCAGCATGCCGGCGAGCGCCACGACGCCGGCGCGCATCATCAGGTCATCGCGCGACAGGTTGGCGCGCAGCACGAAGCGGGGCGCCGGCGCGGCGAGGCTCATGCGGCGAATACTTTCAGCCGGTCCGGCGGCAGGGCGACGTCGAGCTGGCTGCCCAGTCGCACGCCCAGGTCGCGGATCAGGTTGCTGGAGAAGTCGGCGGTCAGCGTGACGTCGGGCGCCCCGCGCGCCTTGAGCATCGCGCGGCAGAAGGCGCCGACGAAATCGAGATCGGCGACCTCGATCGGCACGCGATTGGCGATGCCGGCCGGCAGGTCGCGCACCGCCACGTCCTCCGGGCGGATGCAGAGATTGACTTTCTGGCCGGGCGCCAACCCGTCCTGGACCGGGCAATCGAAGGTGAGGCCGGCGACCTTGACCTTGTCCGCCGCCATCAGCGCACCGGTGAGGAAGTTCATCGAGCCCACGAAGTCGGCGACGAACGCGGTCGTTGGGTGACGGTAGATCTCCTGCGGCGTGCCGACCTGCTCGATGGCGCCCGCGTTCATCACCACGATGCGATCGGCCATGGTGAGCGCCTCTTCCTGGTCGTGCGTCACCAGGATGGTGGTGACGCCGAGCGTACGCTGCAGCGCCTTGATTTCGTGGCGCAGCCTGAGCCGCACCCGCGCATCGAGCGCCGACAGGGGTTCGTCGAGCAGCAGCAACGCCGGCGAGGTCGCGAGTGCCCTGGCCAGCGCCACGCGCTGCTGCTGCCCGCCCGAGAGTTGCGCGGGATATTTCGACCCCGAGTCGGGCAGGCCGACCAGCGCCAAAAGCTCGTCGACGCGCTGGGCGATCGCGCCCCGCCCCAGGCGGCGGCTCACCAGGCCGTAGCCGACATTGTCGGTGACGGTGAGATTGGGAAACAGCGCATAGGACTGGAAGACGATGCCGAAGTCGCGCTGGGCCGGCGGCAGCCTCGAGACGTCGCGGCCCTTCTGGCGGATCGTGCCGGAGGTCTGCGGATCGAGGCCGGCGATGGCGCGCAGCAACGTCGTCTTGCCGCAGCCCGAGGGGCCGAGGAAGCAGACGAACTCGCCCTCGGCGATATCGAGCGAGATATCGCCGAGGGCGCTGAAGTCGCCGAAGCGCTTGGAAAGGTTCCGGACTTCGAGATGCGACATCGCTGTCATCCCGAGGCCGAAGGCCGCTTGCTCATTCCTCCCCCGTCATACCCCGTCATACGGGGGAGGTGCCCCCGAAAGGGGGCGGAGGGGGAAGGCCGCAGCACGACTTTCGAAGACGACATGATCTGCAATCTGCAAATACTTTGGCTGTGGCTCTCCCCCTCCGGCCCTTCGGGCCACCTCCCCCGTAAAACGGGGGAGGCAAATGAGGGTCACTTGGCCTTCGGCGCCGACTTGCCGTCGTAGCGCTTGGTCCACTCCGCCAGGATGCGCTCGCGGTTCTTGGCCATCCATTCGACATCCATCTTGGCCATCAGCTTCTCGCCGTCGGCCGGATAGTTGGCCGGCATCGACTTGACCTGCGGGTTGGCGACGATGGCGTAGTACTTGCCGTAGAGCTCGTTGGCCTTGAGCGAGGACGCCCAGTCGGCGAGCTTCTTGGCCGCCTCGAGGTTCTTGGTGCCCTTCATGATGGCGGTGACTTCCATCTCCCAGCCGAGGCCCTCCTTGGGCACGATCAGGTCGATCGGCGCGCCCTTGGTCTTCTCGGTGGCGCCGCGCATGTCGAAGCCGATGCCCATCAAGCGCTCGCCCTTGGCGGCCTGCACGCAGGGTGCCGAGCCGGAATGCAGGTACTGCGCCACGTTCTGGTGCAGTGCGTCCATGAACTTCCAGCCGGCGTCCTCACCCATGATGGTGAGCCAGCCGGCGACGGTGAGGTAGCCGGTGCCCGAAGAGGCCGGGTTCGGCATCACGATCGAGTCCTTGTAGTCCGGCTTGGTGAGATCGGCCCAGCTCGCGGGCTTGGGCTTCTTGTTCTTCTCGGCCTCGGCGGTGTTGAAGCACAGCACGGCGAGGAAGGCGTCCATGCCGACCCAGGTCTCCGGCGTCTTGCCGCTCTTGAACATCGGCTTCAGCGCGCCCGTACCGGCCGGCGTGTAGGGCTCGATCATGCCCATGCTGGCGAACAGGCCGACGCTCGAAGCCGCCAGGCCCCACACCACGTCGGCGCGCGGGTTGTCCTTTTCGGCGATCAGCTTGGCCGTCATCACGCCCGTCGAATCGCGCACCCAGGCGATCTCGATGGCGGGATTGTCGGCCTCGAAGGCCTTCTTGAACGGCTCGAGCTGCTCGTTCTCGAGCGCGGTGTAGACCGTAAGCTTGGTCTTCTGCGCCAGCGCCGCGCCGCTCAGGCCGACTGCGGCCAGTGCTACGGTGCTGAGGATCGCGGCCCGCCGCATGGTTGCAATGACGGTCATCTCAAGCCCCCCTTTTTGATCGTTGCCGATCGCTTGGACTACACGCCCCACATGATGTTTTCGTTGCAGCCCTTCGCAAAACCTTAACATGGCACTGGGGCCGGGCAAGGGCTGCGTGATACGCTCGCGCCAGAAGGAGACGAGAATGGACGGCACGCCAATCAAGGCCCGCCACGCCCTCGCGCCGGAAATCGCCCGCCTGGTCACCGAGCATCGCCCGGGCGGACCGCTGGCGCGGGATTTTTACGTCGCACCCGAGGTCTTCGCTGCCGATCTGGCACGGATTTTTCAGCGCCACTGGATTTTCGCCGGCTACGCCTTCCAGGTGCCGCGGCCGGGCGACTTCGTCACCTACAAGATCGGCACCGAATCGGTGATCGTGGCGCGGGATCATGCGGGGACGATCCGCGCCTTCCACAATGTCTGCCGCCACCGCGGCTCGCGGATCTGCAAGACCGAGCAGGGCAACGCCCATCGCCTGGTCTGCCCCTATCACCGTTGGACCTATGAACTCGACGGCGCGTTGGTGGTCGACACCGCCCGCGAGTTCGGCGTCGACAAGGCCGAACTGTCGCTGCGACCGGTCGCGCTGGAGAACGCCGCCGGTCTGCTGTTCATTTCCTTGAGCGAGGCGCCGCCGGATTTCTCGGACGCCCTCGCCACCATCCGTCGCAAGATGAAGCCGCACGCCCTCTCGCGCGCGCGGATCGCCCACCAGATCGACTATGTCGTGAAGGCCAACTGGAAGATCGTGTTCGAGAACAACCGCGAGTGCTACCACTGCCCGCCCAACCACAAGGAATACAACAGCGCGGCCTACGACGTGCAGCGTGACATGGCGCTGCTCGATCCCTCGCTACAGCCGGCGATCGACGCCATCGTGGCGCGCGCCAACGCCCGCTTCCGCGCCCTGGGTCTCGACGAGGGCGACGCGATGTCGACCATGACGGGTGCGGCCTTCCGCTGCCATCGCACGCCGGTGATGGAGGGGGCGGTGACGCAGAGCATGGACGGCAAGCCGCTCTGCAACCGGCTGATGGGCGATATCAAGGAGTGGGACTCAGGCACGCTTCGCACCACCGTGTTCCCCAATTTCTGGCAGCACACCAATTGCGACTATGCCGCCGCGGCGCGGCTGACGCCGATCGGACCGAACGAGACCCACGTGCGCGGCTACTGGCTGGTCGATGGCGAGGCGGTCGAGGGCCGCGACTACACGCTCGACCGCCTGCTGCCGATCTGGGACGTCACCAACCGGCAGGACTGGACGATCTGCCAGGACCAGCAGGAGGGCGTCAGCTCGCGCGCCTACGTGCCGGGCCCGTTCTCGCTGATCCGTGAACGCAACGTCGCGCACTTTCTCGAGTGGTATCTCGGAGAACTAAAGCTGTCATGCTGAGCGAAGCGAAGCATCTCATGGCAGCGGCGATGAGATCCTTCGCTGCGCTCAGGATGACAGCCCCTCTTCCCTCGGAATGACGGCCCTTCTCCCCTCCCAAGTCTGCATCGTCGTGATCGGTGGCGGTGCGGTGGGCTGCTCCATTGCCTATCACCTCGCCAAGGCGGGCCAGCGCGACGTCCTGGTACTGGAGAAAAGCGGCCTGACGCACGGCTCGACCTGGCACGCCGCGGGCCTGGTCGGGCAGTTGCGCAGCAAGCGCAACCTCACCCGCCTCATGCAGTACAGCGCCCAGCTCTACGGCCGCTTGGAGGCCGAGACCGGCCAGGCGACGGAATGGAAACCGGTCGGCAGCCTGCGGTTGGCGTCGTCCGAGGAGCGCTGGAGCGAGCTGAAACGTATGGCCACGACGGCGCGCAGCTTCGACTTCGAGCTGCACACGCTGTCGCCCCGGGAAGCGCAGGAGAAATTCCCGCTGATCGCGCCCGACGGCATCGTCGGCGCGGTGTTCGTGCCCAACGACGGTTCGGTCGAGCCTTCCAGCCTCACCATGGCCTACGCCAAGGGCGCGCGAGCGGGCGGCGTGCGCATCGTCGAGAACGTGCTGGTCATCGGCTTCGAGGCGGACGGGCGGCGCATCACGCGCGTGCTGACCGACCAGGGCGCCGTGGCTTGCGAGATCGTGGTCAACGCCGCGGGCATCTGGGCGCGCGACGTGGCGAAGATGGCGGCCGTGCAGGTGCCGGCCGGCGCGGTCGAGCATCAGTACCTGATCACCGAGAAGAGCAATTCAATCCCGCCCGGCCTGCCGACCCTGCGCGACCCCGACAGGATCTTCTATCTAAAACCCGAGCCCGGCGCGCTCGCCGTCGGCGGCTGGGAAAAGGGCACGCCGACCTTCGGTGCCGACGGAGTCCCCTTCTCCTTCGGCCGCGAGCTGCTGCAGCCCAACCAGGAGCGGCTGGAGCAGTTCGTGCTGCCGGCCGCCGAGCGCCTGCCGATCCTGAACGAGCTCGGCATCCGCACCGTGATCAACGGCCCCATCCCGATCTCGCCCGACGGCGAGCCGATCATGGGTCTCGCGCCCGAGCGCGACAATTTCTACGTCGCCTGCGGCTTCACCTCGGGCATTGCGGCGTCGGGCGGCGCCGGCAAGGCGATGGCGGAATGGATCGTCGAAGGCGAGCCCGGGCTCGACCTGTGGGCCTTCGACGTGCGCCGCTTCGGCAGCCATCACATGAGCGCCAAGTACCTGGCCGAGCGCAGCGTCGACAGCTACTGGCGCTACTACCAGATCCACTATCCGATCGAGGAACTTCTCAGTGCGCGCGGCGGCCGGCGCTCGCCGCTCTACCCGCTGCTCGCCGCCAAGAACGCGGTGTTCGGCTCGCGCTTCGGCTGGGAACGGCCCAACTGGTTCGCACCGGCCGGCAGCGAGGCGATCGACAGGCCTGCGTTCGAGGGACGACCCAACTGGTTCGGCCCGGTCGGCGTCGAATGCCGCGCCGCGCGCGAGCGCGCCGTGCTGATCGACCAGAGTTCCTTCTCCAAGTACGAGATCTCGGGGCCCGGCGCTTTCGCCACCTTGCAGCGGCTGGCCGCCAACGACCTCGACAAGCCCAAAGGCGCGCTGGTCTACACCCAGCTCTGCAACGAGCGCGGCGGCATCGAGGCCGATCTCACCTTCGCGCGGCTGGACGACAACCGCTTCTACATGGTGACCGGCAGCGCCTTCGGCGTGCGCGACATGGGCTGGATCGGGAAGCATTTGCCGACCGATGGCTCCGTCACGGTGCAGGAGCTGACCTCGGCCCGCGCCACGATCAATCTCGCCGGACCTCTCTGCCGCCAAATCCTGGAAAAGGTCGCCGACGGCGACGTGAGCAACGAGGCGTTTCCGTACATGACGGCGCGCGCGCTGCGCATCGGCTTCGCGCCCGTGCTGGCGCTCCGGGTCACCTACCTCGGCGAGCTGGGCTACGAATTGCACCTGCCGACCGAGTATGCCGCCCACGTCTACGAGCTTTTATGGGCGGCCGGCCGCGATTTCGGGCTGGCCGACGCCGGCTACCGCGCCATCGATTCGCTCAGGCTGGAGAAGCGCTACCTCTACTGGGGGAGTGACATCACGCCAGACTACACGCCCTACGAGGCGGGCCTGGGTTTCGCGGTGTCGCTGAAAAAGCAGTCCGATTTCATCGGCCGCGCCGCACTGGAGAAGGCCAAGGCGGCCGGACCGCGGCGCAAGCTGGTGACGCTCGTGGTCGATGCCGACGTCCAGCTCTATGGCGGCGAGGCGATCCGTCGCGACGGCAGGGTTTTGGGCGTCACGTCGAGCGCCGGCTGGGGCCACACGATCGGCAAGGCCATTGCGCTCGGCTACGTGCCGGCCGAGGACGCGGGCCATGCCGACTACGACATCGAGGCCTTCACCCGCCGCCACGCCGCCCGCCGCATCGCCGGCGCCGCGGTCGATCCTGAACGGACGAAGATTCTTTCATAGCTGGGGGCGCGCCACTCCAGTGGCGCGATCTTCTCCCAATGCGAGCAAAGACGCGCGACTGGAGTGGCGCGCCCCCAGCAAAGACTACCTTCTGAACACCGTCTTCAGTTCGCTGGTCGGCATGGCCTCGCGCATCCAGGTGAAGCCGCCCTTCTCCTTCATCTCGCGCGCGCCCTTCACGAAGGCGGCCAGCGCCAGGCGCGACAGCGCACCGCCGACACTGACGCGCTTGACGCCCACAGACGCCAGCTGCTCGGCAGTGAGGTCGGGATCGCCGGCGCTCATCACCACGTTCAGCGGCTTGCCGATCTCGGCTATCACCATCTTCATGGTCGCCAGGTCGCGCAGCCCCGGCGCGTAGAGCACATCGGCGCCCGCCTTCTCGAAGGCTTTTAGCCGCTTGATCGTGTCGTCGAGGTCCTTGACGCCGCGAATCAGGTTCTCGGCCCTCGCCGTGAAGGTGAACGGCACTTTTAGCGAGCGCGCCATCTCGACGCCGGCGGCGACCCGCTCGACGGCGAGGTTGAAGTCATAGATCTTCGCCCCGCTCCAATCCTCGATCGAGCCGCCGACCACGCCCGCTTCGGCGGCCTCGCGCAGAATGGTCGCCGCCTCCTTGGGATCGTCGGCATAGCCGTTCTCGAGGTCGGCATTGACCGGCAGGCCGGTGGCGCCGGCGATCACGCGGCAGTTCTGTAAAAGCTCGTCGCGGCTCACCGCGTTGTCGCCGTCGACGCGGCCCAGCGCATTCGACATGCCGAGGCTGGTGGTGGCCAGCGCCTCGAAGCCCAGCGACTGCAGCAGCTTTGCGGTGCCGGCATCCCACGGGTTGGGCAGCAGAAGAAGACCCGGCCGGGCGTGCAACTCGCGGAAAGTTCGGCCCTTTTCGGCTTGCGTAGGCATCGGCATCTCCGGTTCGAAGGTGCCGAGACTGCGCCCCCTGCCGTGCTCTTGTCGATGCGCTATTGTTCGGCCGCGGCCGAAACATCTCAGCGCGAAAACACCATCGCCTTGTCGCGCATCGAGCCGAAGCGCAGGCTTAGAAGATCCAGAGCATAGTTCTGGTAGAGCTTCCACGGCCGCTTGGACCCCTGTTTGGGCTGCTTGGCCAGCGCGCGCTGGATATAGCCGGAGGAGAAATTCACCCACGGCTCCTCCTTGAGCGTCGGATCGCTGTTGCGCGGCGTGCACTGGCGAAAGCCGCCGCGATCCATGCGATTGAGCAGCCGGCAGACATACTCGCAGACCAGGTCAGCCTTGAGCGTCCACGAGGCGTTGGTGTAGCCGAACACCGACGCGAGGTTGGGCACGTCGCTGTACATCATGCCCTTGTAGATGAAGGTCCTGGCCGGATCGACGGCGCGGCCGTCGACCGTGAGCTTCGCGCCGCCCAGCGGCAGCAGAACCAGTCCGGTCGCCGTCACGATCAGGTCCGCCGGCAGTTCGGCGCCGGATTTGAGCTTCACGCCGGTCTCGGTGAAGCTCTCGATGTGGTCGGTGACGATCGACACCTTGCCGCGGCGGATGGCGCGAAAGAAATCCGCGTCGGGCACGAGGCAGAGCCGCTGGTCCCACGGATTGTAGCGCGGCGTGAAGTGCGTATCGATGTCGTAGTCCGGCCCCAACATCTGGCGCACGCCGCCCAGCAACAGGCTTTTAACCTTCTCCGGCTTGCGCATGCACATCTGGTAGAAATACATGCCCAAAAGGACGTTCTTCCAGCGCGTCACCGCATAGGCAAGCTTGAGCGGCAGGCGGCGGCGCAGCTTGTCGGCGAGCGGATCGCGGCTCGGCCGCGTCACCATGTAGGTCGGCGAGCGCTGCAGCATGGTGACGTGCTCGGCCGTCTCAGCCATCGCCGGCACCAGGGTCACCGCCGTGGCGCCGCTGCCGATCACGACCACGCGCTTGCCGGCAAAGTCGATGTCGTCGGTCCATTTCTGCGGATGGACGATGCGGCCGCCGAAGCGGCCTATGCCGGGAAAGTCCGGCAGGTAGCCCGCCTGGTAATCGTAGTAGCCGCTGCACATCCAGAGGAAATTGCAGCTCAGCCGCACCCTCTCGCGTTTGGGTCCGCGCTCGATCTCGACGGTCCAGCGCGCGTCCGGCGTCGACCATGAGGCCGCCACGACGCGGTGGCCGTAGCGGATCCTGCGGTCGATAGCGTGGTCGCTCGCGACCTCACGGATATAGGTCAGGATCGACGGTCCGTCGGCGATCGCCTTGGCCTCCTTCCACGGTCGGAAGCGATAGCCCAGCGTGTACATGTCGGAATCGGAGCGGACGCCGGGATAGCGGAACAGGTCCCAGGTGCCGCCGCTTGCCTCGCGCGCCTCGACGATGGCGTAGCTCTTGCCCGGGCATTTGTGCTGCAGGTGCCAGGCGGCGCCAATGCCGGAAAGCCCGGCGCCGACGATCAGGACGTCGAAATATTCGGTATCGGTACGTGCAAAATCGGCGAGCGTGTCCATCCCCGGTAACATCTTCCACTCGACCCAAACGTGCAACCCTGGGGCCCTCGCGCAGGCAACGAAGCGGCGTTATCGTGCCATCCGAGCGATGGAAAACCAACGCACCGAACGCAAGCTCGCAGCGATCCTGGCGGCCGACGTTGCCGGCTACAGCCGGCTGATGAGCCACGACGAGGAAGGCACGCTGCGCCTGCTCAAGGCGCATCTCGGCGAGCTGGTCGAACCGCACATCGCCGCGCACCGCGGGCGCATCGTCAAGCGCACCGGCGACGGCCTGCTGGTGGATTTTTCCAGCGCGGTCGAGGCGGTGCGCTGCGCCGTCGCCATCCAGGCCGGCATGGCCGACCGCAACCGCGCCGCGCTCGACGACAGCCGCATCGAGTTCCGCATCGGCATCAACCTCGGCGACGTGATCATCGAGGGCGACGACATCTACGGCGACGGCGTGAACATCGCCGCCCGCCTGGAGGCGCTGGCCGACCCGGGCGGCATCTTCGTGTCGCGGGCGGTGCGCGATTCGGTGCGCGACAAGCTCGGGATCGTGCTGGAGGATCTGGGCGAGAAGCCGATGAAGAACATCGCCCGCCCGGTCCGCATCTTCCGCATCGGCCGCGCCGGCGATGTCCAGCGGCCGCCGCCCGCCGTTCCGGACAAGCCGTCGATCGCCGTGCTGCCGTTCGCCAACATGAGCGGCGATGCCGAGCAGGAATATTTCAGCGACGGCCTCTCCGAGGACCTGATAACCGACCTCTCCAAGGTCTCGGCCCTGTTCGTGATCGCCCGCAATTCTTCGTTCACCTACAAGGGCAAGGCCGTGAAGGTGCAGGAGATCGGCCGCGAGCTTGGCGTGCGCTTCGTGCTGGAGGGCTCCATCCGCAAGGCCGGCAACCGCGTGCGCATCACCGCCCAGCTGGTCGACGCCGCAAGCGGCGGGCACCTGTGGGCCGACCGCTTCGATCGCGAGCTGACCGACATCTTCGCCACCCAGGACGAGGTGGTGCAGCGGATCGTCGGCGCGCTCGCCGTCAAGCTGACTCAGCGCGAGGCGCAGGACCTGCGTCGCGGCGGCACGAAGAACGTCGAGGCCTACGAATGCTGGCTGCGGGCGCGCCAACTGCTGGGCCTCGCCACGCGCGATTCCATTGCGCAGGCCCGGCTCATGCATCGCCGGGCGATCGAGTTGGACCCGAATTTCTCCGCACCTCATGGCGGATTGGCGTTCGCCGCCATATCCGACTACGTCAACAACTGGGGACCCGACCCGGCGACGGCCCTGGCGGAAGCCGAAGGATGGGCGCGGCGCGCCATCGAACTCGACGACCGCCAGCCGGTCGGCCATGTGGCGCTCGGCAATGTGCTGGTGTGGCGGCGCAAATACGACGACGCCCTGGCGGCATTGGATCGTGCGATCGAGCTCGATCGCAACTACGCCCAGGGCCATGCCTTGATGGGCATGGCGCTGATGTATTCCGGCCGCGCCGCGGAAGCGCTGAAATCGCTGACCACGGCGATGCGGCTCGACCCGCATCACCCCAACATCCTGCTGCATCTGACGGCCCAGGCCGAGTTCAGCCTGGAGCGCTACGAGACCGCCGCCGGCCACCTGCTCGATCGCATCGCCCGCAATCCCACGACCGATGCCAGCCGCATGCTGCTGGCGGCAAGCTACGGTCATCTCGGCCGGCCGGACGAGGCACGCGCGGCATGGGCCGCCCTTCTCGAAATCAATCCCGATTTCTCGCTGGCCCAGCGCGGCCGCGTCCTGCCCTATAAGGAGCCGGCCGACTTTCAGCGCATCGTCGATGGACTGGCGAAGGCCAGCCTGCCTTAACCTAGCTCGGCTTGATGTTGCCCTTCACGATCACGTCGGCCCACCGCTTCATCTCGTTGGGCAGCTTGGCCTGCACGTCGGCCTGCGGCCCGCCGGCCGGCACGACGCCGAGCTTCAACATGCGCGCGCGGAACTTCTCGTCACGGATCACCTCGTTGCTGGCCTCGTTCAACTTCTGGACGATATCGGCCGATATCCCTTTGGGCGCGAACAGAGTGTAGTTGGTGGCCGATTCGAAGCCCGGCACGCCCGCCTCGGCCATGGTCGGCACGTCGGGCAAGAGCGGCGACCGCACCTTGGTGGTGACGGCGAGGCAGCGCACCTTGCCGGAAGCAATATGCGGCAGGTGGGCCAATACGTTGTCGATCGAGACCTGGACGCGGCCTTCGTAGAGGTCGGCCTGGAATTGCGTCGTGCCCTTGTAGGGCACGTGGGTCATCTCCGCGCCGGTCATCTGCTTCAGCATCTCGTAGTTGAGATGGATCAGGCCGCCGAAGCCCGACGAGGCATAGGAGAGCTGGCCGGGCTTGGACTTGGCGAGCGCGATCAGCTCCTGGACAGTGTTGGCGGGCAGGCTCGGCGTCACCAGAACGCCCACGGTGCCGTTGGCGATCTCGACGATGGGCACGAAGTCCCTGGCCATGTCGAAGGTAAGGCCCTGATGGAAATAGGGCGCGATCGAATAATCGACCATGCTGCCCAGCATCAGGGTGTAGCCGTCGGCCGCGCTGCGGGCGAGCGCCGCTCCGCCGATCACGCCGCCGGCGCCGGGCTGGTTGTCGACGACGATGGTCTGGCCGATTTTGGGCGCGACCTTCTCGGAGAGGGCGCGCGCCACGGTGTCGATGCCGCCGCCCGGCGGATAGGGCGCAATCATGCGGATCTGCCTGGCCGGCCAGGCCTGGGCGCGCAGCGCCGTGGGCATTGCCACGACCGCGGCGGCGACCGTCAGGAGGCGACGGCGTGAAGAGGCGTACACTGGTTCTATTCTTTCATGAAGGCGTTGAGATCCGGCGTCGGGATCGCCCGGTCGAGATAGGTGAAGGTGCCCTTCTCCTTGACCTCCTTGGCCGCGTCCAGCAGCCCGGTCATGGCCGCACGATAGAGCGAGGTGGCGAGGCTAATGCGCTTGACGCCGGCGGCCTCGAGGTCGGCCTTGGTAAAGGAACGACCTTTTATGCCGACCATGAAGTTGAACGGCTTGGTGAGCGAGCCGCATACCTTCTTCACCGCGGCGAGATCGGGCAGGCCGGGCGCGAACAGCACGTCGGCGCCGGCGGCCTCGAAGGCCTGCAAACGGCGAATAACATCATCGAGGTCGGGCTGACCGCGCAAAAAACCTTCGGCGCGGGCGGTCAGGGTGAAGGGGAAGGACAGCGCGCGCGCGGCCTTGACCGCGGCGGCGACGCGCCGGGTCGCGACCTCGATGTCGTAAAGCGGCTTGTCCTTGCTGCCGGTCGCGTCCTCGATCGAGCCGCCGACCAGCCCGACGCCCGCCGCCTGGCGAATGGTCTCGGCGGCCGCATCCGGCGCATCGCCGAAGCCTTTCTCGAGGTCGGCGGCGACGGGAAGGTCGCAGGCCTCGACGATCATTTTGGCGTTGGCCAACGCCTCCTCGCGCGTGACCTTGCCGTCGCGCTTGCCTAAAACGCCGGCCTTGGCGCCGCTCGAGGTCGCCAGCGCCGGAAAGCCCAGGCCGGCCAGCATCCGAGCCGAGCCGGCATCCCACGGATTGGCGATCACGAAGGCGCCGGGCGCCTCATGCAGGGCACGGAACTTTTGGGCCTTGTCGGCCTGGCTGACGCTCATGGTCCTGCTTCCCTCTCGTCCAAACGGAGGGCGACTCTAGCACGAGCCGGGTTCTATTCGCGCGATGTCCGTAGCGAATAGGCGGCGCGCAGCACGCTCCAGACGAGGACGACGAGACAGCCGCCAACCAAAATCGCAGCGGCACCCGCTTCGTCGAAGCGAGCGTCGTTGAAGCTCCAGGCGGCCAGTCCGACGATGGCCAGGATCGCGAGCGCCAGCATGCCGTCGTCGACGAACAGACCGATGGTTTCGCGCAACAGCGTTTTAAGCAGGCTCATGACGCTCCTCCGAGGAAATCATCCTGGCCGCGACAACCGACAGCAGACCGACCACGAGGAAGATCGCGACAAACGCCACGATCACCAGGTCGCCGCCCGGCCAATCGATCCCCAGTCCCTCGCCGGTCCAGAACATGCCGAATGCCGACAGCAGCACGCCGACCGCGAACTTCAGCGAATTCTCGGGGACGCGCGCCAACGGGCGATGGACGGCGATGCCAATGGCCAGCACCAGTGCGCAGGCCGCGATCGCACCCAGACTCGCCGGCAGCAGCGGCCCGCGGCCCGCGCCGACGGCAATCACGATGAAGACCACCTCGAGTCCTTCCAGGACGACAGCCTTGAAGGCGGCCGTCGCCGCCAGCCAGTCCATCCTTCCTCGACGGCGCGGCGCCGCGCGGCCAAGCTCGGCCCGTTCGGCGGCAAAAGCAGCCGTCTCGTCGTGCAAGGCAATGACGCCGGCCGCCCGCAGGATCGCCTTGCGCAGCCAGCGCATGCCGAACAGGAGCAGCAGGATGCCGATAGCGAGCTGGAGCCAATTCAGCGGCACGCGATCGAGCACGGGACCGAGAGTCGCGACCAGCAGAGCGAGCACCGCCAGCCCGGCCAGGCTGCCCTGCAGCGCCGGCCGCCAGCCGCGCGTCGTACCGACGGCGAGCACGATGGTGAAAGCCTCGACGACCTCGACCAGCGAGGCCAGGAAGGCCGCGCCGACGGCGGGCAAGATGACGTGCCAGGACAGGGATTCCATGGGGTACTCGCGAATTCGATCTCTGTTGCGTTCACTACAATATACCTCTATATGTGTCGTAAATGCGACATTCGGTATCCTTCCAGGAGCGCGTAGCGGGCAATTTCGAAAAACTGAGCCCGGCTGAGCGCGCCGTCGCCCGCTTTTTCCAGGACAATCGCGAGGAGGTGATGGTGGCGTCGGCCCAGGCGCTGGCGGCGCGCATCGGCACCAGCGACGCTACGGTGGTGCGCACGACCCGCGCGCTGGGCTACGCCGGCATGGAGGCCATGCGCCGCGACCTGGCGGCCGAGCTGCGGGCGAGCCTGGCGCCCGCCTCGCGCATGGCACGCACCTTGGGCGACACCGGCGCCGATCCGAAGTCGGCCTTCGACCTCACGATCGCCACGCACCAGCACGCGCTGGAGAACCTGCGGCGCGAGATCTCGCCGGCGCTCTTCAAGGCGGCGGTCGACCGGCTGGCGGCGGCGCGGCGGGTCATGGTGTTCGGCATCGGGCCGTCGGCCGCCATCGTCCAGTACTTCGCCTTCCAGCTCAATCGCTTCGGCATCGCCGCCGGATGCCTGAGCGAGACCGGACAGTCGCTGGCCGACGGACTGCATCGGCTGCGGCGCGGCGACCTGCTGGTCCTTCTGGCCTACACCCGGCCCACGCCGGAACTGGAAGCACTGCTCGACCGGGCCGACCAGCTCGGCATGGCTAAGATCCTGCTGAGCGATTCGCTCGGCACCGTGCTGGCCGGCCGCATCGATCTCTCGCTTGCCGTCGAGCGCGGAGGGGCCGACCGTATCAGCCTGCATACGGCCACGCTGGCGCTGCTTGAAGCGCTGCTTGTGGGCGTGGCCGCCAAGCGGCCGGAGGAGACGGTGAAGAACCTGAAACAGCTCGATGACTTGCGGGCGCGACTTGCCGGCAGCGCGGCTCGGAACGACGCTAGGCGCTCCGCCCGTCGTATTGGCGCGGGCTCAGCTTTTCGACGTCGACGCCCTCGAGGCAGCGCAGATTGATGCCGACCGTGGGCGAGCCGTCGGGCCCGGTGCCCTCGGCATAACTTTCAATGCCGCACTCGGTGCAGAAACGATGGTGCAGCCGCTTCTTGTTGAACTGGTAATCGCCCTGGTCGGCCTCGCCGGAGGTCAATTTGAACCTGGTCTTGGGCGCGAAGGCCCAGACCGCGCCGAGCCTGGTGCAGATCGAGCAGTTGCATTTCATCGCCTGCGCCGGATCGACCTCGACGGTGTAGGCGATGGCGCCGCAATGGCAACTTCCGGAATAGGTCTGAGCGTCGGGCATGATGTCCTCCTGGATTTTGGCTGCAGATAGCAAAACGCCCCGACATAACGTTCATTGCAGGCAAAAGTGTCACGCGGCCCTACCCCGGCCAGGGCAGCGACCACGTCTTCACATTGGTGAAGCTCTTCATCGCCTCCAGTACGCCCTCCTTGTAGCCCAGGCCGGAATCCTTGATGCCGCCGAAGGGCGACATTTCGATGCGATAGCCCGGCACCTCCCAGACATTGACCGTGCCGACCTCCAGGTCGTCGACGAAGCGGGTGATATAATCCAGGCGATCGGTGCAGACGCCGGAGGACAGGCCGTAGGCCGTGCCGTTGGACACTTTGATGGCGTGGTCGATGTCCTTGACGCGGATGACCGGAATCACCGGACCGAAGGTCTCCTCGCGAACCAGTTCACAGGCGGGATCGACGTGGTCGACCACGGTCGGCGGAAAGAGCGCGCCCTTGCGGTCGTTGCCGAACAGTAATTTGGCGCCGTGCTTGGCCACGGCCTCGCTCACCCTGTTCTGGAACAGGGTAGCGGCGCGCTCGTGGATCACCGTGCCGACATCGGTCTCGCGATCGAGTGGATCGCCCGCCTTGAGCTTCTTCGCCTTGGCCAGCACCCGCTCGACGAAGGCGTCGGCGACGCTGTCGATCACCAGGATGCGTTTGACCGCCGTGCAGCGCTGGCCGGAGTTCTTGGTCGCGCCGGCGACGGCCAGATCGGCCGCGCGATCGAGATCGGCATCTTCCATGACGATCAGCGGATCGTTGCCGCCCAGCTCGAGGACCAGCCGCTTGTAGCCTGCCGTGGCAGCGATATGCTTGCCGACGCGGACCGAGCCCGTGAAGGTTACAAGGTCGGCGTGCGGGTCGGTGATCATGGCATCGCCGATATCGGCGGGATTGCCGGTGATGACCGACAGCATCTCGGGCGGCAGGCCCGCCTCGTAGAGCGTGTCGGCCAGGAACAAGGCGGTGAGCGGCGTCAGCTCAGTGGGCTTCAGCACCACGCAGTTGTTGGTGGCGAAAGCCGGCGCCAGCTTATGCGCCACCATGTTGAGCGGATGGTTGAACGGCGTGATGGCCGAGATGGCGTTGAGCGGCTGGCGCAGGGTGAAGATCTTGCGCGGCTTGCCGTGCGGGGTGAGGTCGCAGGAAAAAGTCTGGCCGTCATCGAGCAGGCAAAGCTGGCCGGCGAAGGTGAAGACATCGAAGGCGCGGCCGACCTCGTAGAGCGAGTCCTTCAGGCAAAGGCCCGACTCGAGCGTGATCAAGCGGGACAGCTCTGCCTTGCGGGCGGCCAAAAGCTCGGCGGTCTTGAGCAAGATCTGCTGGCGCTGGTAGCGCGTCAGCCTGGGCTTGTAGGCGTGGGCGATCCTGAAGGCTTCGGCCACCAGCTCGGGCGTGGCGCGCGGCACGCTGCCGACCAGGCGGTTGTCCCACGGGAAGCGGACGTCCAGCCGGGCCTTGGTCTCGACCTTCCTGCCGGCGATGCGCAGCGTCTCGTGCCGCACATCGGTGCGGCTCAGGGTGTCCATGGCTGTCTCTCAGGCGACGAGGTTGAGGGCGAGGTCGAAGGCGTCGAAGTTGCGCAAATGGCGCGAGGCGGCGTCGGCCGCGAGCTTTCGGTTGCAGAGCAGCGGCACTTTCTGCTCGGAAACGCCGCCGTGGCTGCGCAGCGGCTCGGTCAGGCCGGAAAGATCGTGCCGCGCCGCCGATGTGCCTAAAACCTTGTGCTTGGTCGAGACGACGATAAGGTCGCCCAGCCGATCGGCGGGCAGCTCGAAACGGGACGCGGCGTCCTGCTTGGAGAGCGCTGCCTCGATGCCGGCCATGACTTTTAGCTTGGCCGCCATCTCGGCGGCGGTCGTGCCGGCCGGCAGGTAGACCACGGCGAACGAGCCGAGCGCGCCGTGATGCACGACATAGGGATCGGTGATGGGCAGGATGACCCGCGCCTTGTCCTTGCCCAGCCAATCGTCGAAGAGGTCCTGCAGATAGATCACATCGGGTTTTCCGTCGGCGCCGAACTTGGCGTTCATGCCGTGGTCGGCCGTCAGCACGATGGTGCAGCCGAGCGCGTCCAGCTTGGCCATGTAGCGGTCCATCATGGCGTAAAAATCGTTGGCGACCGGCGTGCCGGGCGCGTGCTTGTGCTGGATGTAGTCGGTGGTCGAGAGATACATGATCTGCGGACGGTCGCGTTCCATGATTTTTACGCCGGCGGCGAACACGAACTCGGAAAGGCCGGCGCTATAGACGTCCGGCACGGCCATGCCGACCAGGTCGTTGACCTTGTCGATGCCGTTCTCCGCCAAGGTCGCCTTGTCGGATTTCTCCGAGGAGAAGCTAAAAGCCTTGCCGGCGCCCAGCTCAAGCCCTTTGCCCAAAAGCCCGCGCAGCTTGTCCTTGGCGGTGACGACGGCGATGCGGCAACCGGCGCGCTGGAACGAGGGGAACAATGTCTCGACCCGCAGGAACTTCGGGTCGTTCATCATCACCTCTTCGCCGCTGTCGGGATCGAGGAAGTAGTTGCCGCAAATGCCGTGCACGGCAGGCGGTTGGCCGGTGACGATGGAGAGGTTGTTGGGATTGGTGAAGCTGGGCACGACGCAGTCGGCCAGCAGGCTGGTGCCCTGGGTAAGCACCTTGCCGAACCACGGCGCGCGGCCGGCCTCGACGGCGCGCTCGATGTAGCCGGGCTCCGAGCCGTCGACGCAGACCACGACGGTGGGCTGCTTGGGCAGGCGGTAGCGACGGCCGTTGACGGTGACGTCGCCGACGCCTTTGTCCTTGTTGGGGGTGTTGAGACTGTCGGGTGCCATCGTTCCCCCTACTCGGCCGCCAGCGCCGGGCCGCCGTTGCTGACCCGCATTTCGTCCAGGACCTCGCGCACGGCCGCCAAGGCACCCTTCATATGCTCGGGATAAAGGCGGCCGATGCAGCCCATGCGGAAGGAGTCCGCGACCGTGAGCTTGCCGGGATAGATCACGTAGCCGCGATCTTTTAGCCCGTCATAGAAGCGCTGGAAGACGAACTTGGGGTCGGTCGGCATGTGGAAGGTGACGATGATCGGCGCCTGCAGGCGATCGGGCAGCAGGGTGCGAAAGCCCATGGCGCGCATGCCGTCGATCAGCACCTTGGCATTGTCGCGGTAGCGCCGGCCGCGGCCTAAAACGCCGCCTTCGGCGGCATGCTCCTCGATTGCCTTGCCCAGCGCCACGATGACATGGATGGGCGGCGTATAGCGGTACTGGCCCGTGCGGGCGAACGCCTCGGCCTGGTCGAACAGGTCGAGCACCAGGGTGGTCGCGTTGCCTTCGCATTCCTCCAGCGCCTCGTTGCGGCAGATCACGAAGCCCAGGCCCGGCACGCCCTCCAGGCATTTGTTGGAAGAGGCCGCCAGGGCGTCGTAGCGGATCTCGCGGGCGTCGATCGGGAGCGCGCCGAAGGCGCTCATGGAATCGACCAGCAGGCGGCGGCGGTGGCTGGCCACGATCGCCGCGATCTCGGCGATGGGATTGAGGATGCCCGAGGTGGTCTCGCAATGGACGGCGAAGACGTGGGTCATCGCTCTGTCCTCGGCCAGCATCCTCTCCAGCAGAGGCAGGTCGGGCGGCATGTCCTCCGGCATCTCGAGCGACGCCGCCGCGCGGCCGGCGATCTCGGCGATCCTGCGCGCACGCTGGCCGTAGGCGCCGTTGATCAGCACCAGGAGCTTGCCGGACTTGGGCACGAACGAGGTGATCATCGCCTCGACGGCGAAGGTGCCCGAGCCCTGCACCGGCACGGTGACATGCGAGCCCTGACCGCTCGCCAGCTCGACGATCTTGTCCAACACCATCCTGTTGATGCGCAGGAACTGGGCATCGCGCGAGCCCCAGTCGTGGACCATGGCCTGCTTCACGCTGGCCGAGGTGGTAAGCGGGCCGGGCGTCAGCAGCAGCGGATCGCCGGTTTCGGAAGCGGCGGGCGTCGTCGGTTGCATGGGCGGATGATCGGCTCGCGTTATCTATCCGTCCAGTATATAAACTCTATGCTACCTATCGATGAAACTGATATGACACCCAGCCAACTCCGCGCCTTCCATCTCGTGGTCGAATCGGGCTCCTTCTCCGCCGCCGCCCGCGCCTCCGGCCTGAGCCAGCCCAATCTCTCGGGCCAGGTCACTGCATTGGAGAAGGCCTACGGCGTGCGCCTGTTCGACCGGCGCGGCCGCAGCGTCACGCCAACCCAAAGCGGGCGTCAGCTCCATGGCGTCACGACCCGACTGTTCGCCCTACAGGACGAGGCGCGGGCGTTGCTGGCGGGCGAGCAGGCGCTCACCCGCGGGCATCTCAGGATCGCAGCCGATTCGGCGCACCACGTCGTGCCGATCATGGCGGCGCTTCGCCGGCGCGCCGAGGGGCTGACCTTCGCGCTGTCGATCGACAATTCCGCCGTCGTGCTGGAGCGCCTGCTGCGCCACGAAGCCGACGTCGCGGTGATGGCCAAGAGCGTGTCGGACCCCCGGCTGCACGCCGTACGCCTGCGCACCGACCGGCTGGTGCTGTTCGTCCCGGCGCGTCATGGGCTGGCCAAGCGCGGCCGCGTGCCGCTGGGCGCGCTCGCCGGCCAGGAGCTGGTGTTGCGCGAGCGCGGCTCGATCACCCGCGAGGTGCTCGAGCAGGCGATGGCCGCCGCCGATATCCAGCCCGGCGCCATCGTCGAAGTGCAGACCCGCGAGGGCGTGGGCGAGGCGGTGGCGGCGGGCTTCGGCATCGGCGCAGTGTTCGCCAGCGAACTGGGCGACGACCGGCGCTTTCGACGCATTCTTGTCACCGACGCCGACCTCGACGTCGCCGAGTATGCCGTGAGCCTGCAGGAGCGCCGACGCGTGGCGCTGGTGCGGGCCTTCATGGAAGAGGCGAGCCGACAGGGTGCGTAACGGACCAGTCAAAAAACTTTAACCCGCGGCTTGCCAGGCGTAGTGTCCCGGCCATCATGCATGGCGTCGAGACGATCCTGAACGTGCTGGGCAGCGTGGCGCTGCTGCTGTGGGGCGTGCGCATGGTCCGCACGGGACTGACGCGCGCCTTCGGCGCCACCCTGCGCCGCGCCATCGCCGCCTGCTCGCGCAACCGCTTCACCGCCTTCCTGGGCGGCATCGCCGTCACCGGCCTGCTGCAGTCGAGCACGGCCACCTCGCTGCTGGTGTCGTCCTTCGCCGGCCGCGGCCTGATCCCGCTCTCGATCGCTTCCGCCGTCATGCTGGGCGCCGATATCGGCACCACCATCGCGGCCCAGATCCTGTCGTTCGACCTGGGTTGGGTCTCGCCGCTGTTGATCGGCGCCGGCGTCATCGCCTTCCTGTCAGCTCAGTCCGACAAGCCGCGCCATCTCGGCCGGGTCGCCATCGGGCTCGGCCTGATGCTGCTGTCGCTGAAACTGCTGGCGCTCGCCACCCAACCGCTGCGCAGTGCGCCGGCCTTCATGGCGCTGCTGCACGGCCTGCAGGACGAGTACGTCATCGCCGTCGTGGTCGGCACGCTCGCCACCTGGTTCGTCCATTCGAGCCTGTCGACCGTGCTGCTGGTCATGTCGTTCGCCGGCAGCGGCCTGATCGAGCCCAAGCTGGCGCTGGCCCTGGTGATCGGCGCCAATATCGGCGGGGCGCTGGCGCCCTACATGGCGCAGTCCGGCGCCGACGTCGACGCGCGCCGCGTGCCGCTCGCCAACCTGATGACGCGGGCCATCGTCGGCGTGGCGCTGCTGCCCTTCCTCGGCCCGGCGGTCGAGTGGCTGTCGCTGATCGATCCATCGGCGACGCGCCTGCCGGTCAACTTCCATACATTATTCAACGTCCTGGCGGCGCTGGTCTTCCTGCCGCTGGTCGACGTCGTCGCCTGGGCGTGCCGCCGTCTCTTGCCGGCGAAGCCCGCGGTCGACGATCCCGGCAAGCCGCGCCACCTCGATCCCAACGTGCTCGATTCGCCGACCGAGGCGCTGGGCTGCGCGTTGCGCGAGACGCTCAATCTCGGCGATCGCGTGGCCGACATGCTGCGCCAGACCATCGACGTGTTCGAGCGCAACGATCCCAAGGCGGTGAAGGCGATCGAAGCCGCCGACGACGCCGTCGACCGGCTCTACGAGGCGATCAAGCTCTATCTCATCCAGACGTCGCGCACGGAGCTCGGCGAGGAGGACGGCCGGCGCTATGTCGAGATCCTGACCTTCACCACCAACCTCGAGCACATCGGCGACATCGTCGACAAGAACCTGATGGAGCTCGCCGCCAAGAAGATCCGCAACCGCTACGCCTTTTCGCCCGAAGGCATGGCCGAGCTGCGCGCCTTCCATGCCCGCGTGCTGGAGAACTTGAGGCTGGCGCTGAACGTCTTCACCACGCGCGATATTGCGTTGGCGCGCCGGCTGGTGGCGGAGAAGACTGCCATGCGCGAGGCTGAATCCAAGGCGGCCGACAGCCACTTCGCCCGCCTGCGCGAAGGCCGGCCGGAATCGATCGAGACCAGCTCGATCCACATGGACGTGATCCGCGACCTCAAGCGCATCAACGGCCACCTCGCCTCGGTGGCCTATCCGATCCTCGAGGCGGCCGGCGAGCTCGCCGACACGCGGCTCAAGACCGCTCAGCCCTTGATGCGCGCGCCGGCGGGATCATAGGGGCAGCGCAGCGAGACCTTTGACTTGAGCCACGTGCCGGCCAAGTCGACCTCGAACCGGCCGCTCTCCAGCCAGGCCGCATCGATTGCCGTGCTATCCTCGCGTCTGACGTAGCCCAGGCCGACCGACGCCCCCACCGTGTGGCCGTAGCCCGCCGAGCTGAGGTCGCCGACCGGCCGGCCGTCGCGCAACAAGGTCTCGCCGCCCCACAACAGAGGCTCGCTGTCCGCCACCACCACCGACACCAGGCGGCGCGCCAGCGGCTTGGCCTTCGCCTCGACCAGCGCCTTTTGCCCGATGAAGCCGCCCGGCTTGTCGAGCTTCACGGCCCAGCCGAGACCCGCCTGGAAGGGTGTGTCGTCGGGCGTGAGCTCGCGACCCCAGGCGCGGTAGCCCTTCTCCAGACGCAAGGTCTCGACGGCATAGTAGCCCGCGTCGCGCAGGCCGAATTCCACGCCCGCGTCGTGCAGGGTCTCGAACACGGTGACGGCGAACTCGACCGGCGCGTAGAGCTCCCAACCCAGCTCACCCATGTAAGTGCGGCGCGAGGCCAGCACTGTGGCGTGGCCGACGCCCACTTCGCGCATG
>Ga0070698_100000109_pt1 | contig 69210 bp, 58 predicted proteins | sample KBSK1502metaG_FD_65477 | JGI IMG/M metagenome (GOLD analysis project Ga0070698, IMG submission 65477) | Corn, switchgrass and miscanthus rhizosphere microbial communities from Kellogg Biological Station, Michigan, USA - KBS K1-50-2 metaG | ecosystem: Host-associated > Plants > Roots >... | reverse complement strand
CTCCTCAAGCTGAACCTCCCGACGCGTTCTGCGGCCACCGCCTACGCGTTCCAGCACGACCTGGTCCCCCGCACTGGGTAGAACAGCCCACCTCCCATCATGACAACGCCACCGGAGCGATTTCACGCACCGATAGCGCGTGAGCGGGCGAAGTAAACGGTGACGCTCCCGTTGGGCGGAATTCGTCGCACATAAGCGAATCGTGCGCCAGCAGTCTCGAGCCGCTGATGCAGACGAGCGAGCAGCTCCTCTCCCCCAGACGCGGCCGGATGCCAGGTCTCGTCCGGCCCGATGTCGACCTGTCCGCTCACCGTTAGTGCGACGTATTCGCCAGGAACAGGAAACAACTGCTGTTCCTCACCGTCCTCGTCGGGCTCCACGACGACGTTCGAAGCGTTCAGCGTGAGCTCTTCAAGCCGAATGCCGTAGCTCAACGGTGTCGCGATCATCTCACCGAGCAGCGGCAACAATCGCACATCATCCGTGTCCGCCTCCCACAACTCGGGCGGCCGTTCATTCCTCATGAAGGAATGAGCACGGAGTAATGCGTCGAGTCGCATGATTCGGCGCCACGCCCTTAGAGCACGCCCTTAGAGCACGCCCTCAGAGCACGCCCTCAGAGCACGCCCTTAGAGCACGCCCTTAGTTCTTAGAAAAAAACCGGCTCTCGGTATGCTCCAAACACCTGCTCCATCGCGTGCCGGATCTCGTAGAGTGTCGCTCGCGCCCGGGCACAGTCCAAAATGAACGGAATCAAGTTCGCGTCCGTCGACGCGGCCGATCGCAACGCGTCCAGCCGCTGCCTGACGAGAGCATTGTCACGAGTGGCGTGTAATGAAGTCAGGCGCTCGCGCTGCGACAGGTCAACTTCGGCGCCAACCCTGAGCACAGGAATCGCCAGCTCCGGCTCGTCCGTCACGAACTCATTCACACCCACTACCAGCCGGCGCCGCTGCTCGATCTCCCACTGTTGGCGGGCCGCCGACTGCGCAATCCGCCGCTGGAACCACCCCTGCTCGATCCCCTGCACCACCCCGCCGACCGCCTCGATCTGAGTAAACATTTCCTCGGCTTCCCGCTCGAGCTTTTCGGTCAGGGCCTCGACGTAATAAGAGCCGCCGAGGGGGTCCATCACGTTAGGTACGCCGCTTTCGTACGCCAGGACTTGCTGGGTGCGCAGGGCGACCTGCACGGCTTCCTCGGTCGGCAACGCCAACGTCTCGTCCATCGAGTTCGTGTGGAGCGACTGCGTCCCGCCGAGCACCGCGGCCATGGCCTGGTAGGCCACGCGCACGATGTTGTTCATCGGCTGCTGGGCGGTGAGCGTGACGCCCGCGGTCTGGGAGTGAAACCGCAGCGTCCACGACCGCGGATCTTTCGCGCCGTACCGCTCGCGCATGTGACGCGCCCAGATCCGGCGCGCCGCACGCAGCTTGGCGATCTCCTCGAAGAAATCGTTATGGATGTCGAAGAAGAACGACAGCCGTGGCGCAAACCGATCGACGTCGAGTCCGCGCGCGATCCCGCGCTCCACGTACGTGAAGCCGTTCGCCAGCGTGAACGCAAGCTCCTGTGCCGCCGTGGATCCCGCTTCGCGAATGTGGTAGCCCGAAATCGAAATGGTGTTCCACTGCGGCGCGTGCTCCGCGCCCCACTCGAACAAGTCGACAATCAATCGCAACGCAGGCTCGATGGGATAACACCACGCGTGCTGCGCCATGTACTCCTTGAGGATGTCATTCTGGACCGTCCCCCGCAGCGCGCTCGACGCCACGCCCTGTTTCTCGGCGGCCGCCACGTAGAAGCAGAACAGAATCACGGCCGGCCCGTTGATGGTCATCGACGTCGACACTTTGTCGAGCGGGATGCCATCGAACAGCGTCTCCATGTCGTCGAGACTGGAAATCGCGACGCCGGTCTTTCCGACTTCACCCTCCGACCGCGGATGGTCGGAGTCGTAGCCCATCAACGTCGGGAAGTCGAACGCCGTCGAGAGACCGGTCTGCCCGTGCTGCAGGAGATACTTGAAGCGACGGTTCGTGTCGTGTGCACTCCCGAAGCCGGCGAACTGGCGCATCGTCCACAATCGGCCGCGATAGCCGGTCGGATGGATGCCACGCGTGTACGGGTATTCACCCGGCAGCGGCAAGGCCGCCGTGTCGAGGTGCTCTACATCGAGCGGCGTGTAGACCGGCTCGACGGCACCCTCCGAGTTCACGAATGCCAGGTCGCGCTTCTCGGCGGCTGCATAACGAGCCCGCCAGCGCTCCACCTCGGCGCGCAAACGTTCCACTTCTTCCTGACGCTCGCGTTCCTGGGTTTCCGCGTCTCGCAATGACGTCATGACGATGTCCGGGCTATGGCGGGAGCACCCTTGATCAACAGCTCGTCGGCAATCCCGTACGGCGACACCTCGCCGCGCTCGATGCGCGGCAGGACCGAATCTATAAACGCGAGAACCTGACTGTCATTCCATAGACGACGACGCAGCCGGTATTCAGCCACGTCCATGACCTGCTCCCTCAAGCGACGAAGCCTGCGCTCGCGCAAGCCGCCACCAGCTTCAAGATAGTGGTGGTGGCGATCGAGCAAGACCGCCAGTTCGGGGGTTCCGTCCCCTTTGTGCGCCACGGTGAGGACGACGGGTGGAGTCCAGGACTCCGCGCCATCACGCCGAGCTGCCTCACGAGCGGCCTTGCCTGGATTGGTGAGCGTCTTGAGATCAAGACCGTGATGCCCAGGCGCTGCTTCCAGAGCATGTCCCCCACGCATACCGAGCATCAGCTCGATGTCGTTGCGCACGCGTTCGGCCCCTGGACGGTCCGCCTTGTTCACCACGAACAAGTCCGCGATCTCCATCAGCCCCGCCTTGAGCGCCTGGATGGAATCGCCGCTCTCCGGAACGAGGACGACGATGGTCGAATCGGCCGTGCGGGCGATATCCAACTCACTCTGCCCCACGCCGACGGTCTCGATGATGATGCGGTCAAAGCCAAACGCGTCGAGCACGTCGGCAACCGCGCGCGTGGCCGACGAAACTCCTCCTAACGAACCGCGCGTTGCCAGCGAGCGTATGAACACGCCGGGATCCAGCGCCACCGACTCCATCCTGACGCGATCGCCGAGCAGCGCGCCGCCGGTAAAGGGCGACGTAGGATCCACCGCGATCACGCCTACACGAAGTCCGGCGGCGCGGTATTCGTTCACCAGTCGCGTGCTGAGTGTGCTCTTCCCCGCTCCCGGTGGCCCCGTCACTCCAATGCGACGCGCACGCCCGACTCGCGGATGCAACGTGGTCAGCAACTGCTCGAATCCGTCCCGCTGGTTTTCCACCATGGAGACGGCACGCGCGAGAGCGGCTGGCTTGCCCGCATCAAAGTCAGCGAGCAGCCGCGCCAGGCGGTCGGCGGTGGTTGGCGGCGCGGCCGTCACGCGAAAATGGTCACTCTAATGGCTCATGTCACGCGGGCGCGTTGCACTGCGCCCGGGGTCACCACAGTCGCCGGCTCATCGTGTTCATCGCGAATGTCTCCGACCAATTCCTCGAGCAAGTCTTCGAGCGTCAGGGTTCCGATCGTCGCGCCGGCTTCATCGCGAACGACCGCCTGGTGCTTCCGCTCACGCAACATGCTCGAGAGCAGCTCCTTGCACGACGTCCCTGCTTTCGTGTACGCCACCGGGCGAAGGGGTGGGAGTTCCGTACCCGCGTTTTTCAGCAGGTCGAAGACGTGCACCATGCCGATGATGTTGTCGATCGAGTCGCGGTAGATCGGGACGCGGCTGTACCCGGACTGCCCGACCTTCGTGGCCATCTCGCTGGCCGAGATGCCGAGGGGAAGCGCGAAGACATCACCACGCGGCACCATGACATCGCGGACGTGTTTCTCCCCGAACTGCACCACGCCGCTGATGATCGCGATTTCACCGGCTTCACCCACACCCTCGAGCTCTCCTTCGCGGAGCAGCTCCTCGAGCGACTCCTCGTCCGTTGGCGGCGGCTCGGCCTTGGCGCCCTGGGGTTCTCCGGCAAGCCGCCTGACGAGTCGCAACGCGGGATTGAGGATGAACTCCAGCAACTGGAGCGGCGGCAGCAACACCGGGATCAGCTGGGCCGCCCACCGCCGGGCAATCGCGCGCGGCACGAGCTGACCCGCGACCAGCATCACCAGGGCAAAGACCAGGCCCTGCGCGAGCAGCATGAAGATGGAACCGTTGGCAGAGTTGGCGATGATCACGCCGGACGCAAAAACCGTCAGCGCCACTCCAGTGCTGGCCGCGAGGAGCAGGCCATGCGGACGCTCGAGGTACAGCGCCGCGGCACCAGAGCCACTGAGCTGTTGCTCGACCCAGTGCCTGAGCCAGATGCGACTCACCGACCTCACCGCGGTCGCCGCCGCCGTGAGCCAGGCGACAATACCGACGGTCAACATCAAAAGAGTGGTCGTCGTCATGCCGCGTGCCCCTCGTGGCCCGACTTGCCGCCGGTGCGTTCGAAGGTCAAACGTTGCACGCGCCGGCGCTCGACCCGGTCGACCGTCACGCGGAACCCGCCAAGCTGAATCGATTCACCCTGCTTTGGCGCGCGACCGAATTGTTCGTAGACCAGTCCACCAACGGTGGAAATGTCCTCGCGCTCGAAGTCGGCGTGGAGCAGCTCCGACAACTCGGTCAGCGTCAGGCGGGCCGAAACGCGCGTGCGCCGCTCGTCCACGTGCTCAATCGGCGCCTCTTCGACATCATGTTCGTCGCGAATGTCGCCGACGATTTCTTCCAGCACGTCTTCGATCGTGATTATTCCCGCCGTGCCGCCATATTCGTCGACCACCACCGCGAAATGCGTGCGGGTCGCCTGAAAGTCGCGTAGCTGCCGGTCGGCGGGCTTGGAAGGCGGAATGAATACCGGTGGCCTGACGAGCGCGGACCAACCGCCCTCGGGCTCGCGGCCGGCGAGCACGGACGGCAGCAGGTCCTTCGCATACAGCACCCCGACGACGTTGTCGATGGTCGACGTAAAAACCGGTAGGCGCGAATGCTCCGACGACCTGACGGTGTCCACCACCTCGCGCCAGGTGGATGACCCGTCGATCGCGAGCAGGTCGATTCGTGGTACCATGACCTCGTGTACTTCGGTCTGTGCGAGGCGGAACACGCCATTCAAAAGCACCTGCTCGTCAGGCGGCACCTCGGCTTCAGCCGACACGACCGCCTTGAACTGCTCGGCGATGGCCTCGCGATCCTCATCGTCCTGCGCCGCAGCCGGTAGCAGGGAATTCAGTCCACGATCGATTCCCTCTCCCAGCATCACCACGGGCGATAGTGCCGTCTCAATCGTCACGATGAATCGAGAAAGTTGGGACGCAATTTCGACCGCCCGAGTGTCACCCACGCTCCGTGCGATGCTCTCCGACAACCCAACGAGCAAGAACGCCGTGAAGATCAGGACGAGCGCGATCAACCAGCCGGCCGCCGGCAACGCATACAGAAGCAACCCGACGCCGACGCCGGCCCCGAGCTGGCCAAGCACGCGGGCGAAGGCCAGCGCGCGATGGATGCGCTCACGGCGCGACCGCAGTTCGGCGATGGCTGGAGGGAGTCGGTCGTCGGGATCGAGTGAGAGGACGGCGCCATCCGCCGTGGCACATAGCGTCGCAACGAGGGTCCCCACCGCGATGAACAGGATGGCCATGATGCTCACCAGACCCCCCGTGCCCGCGCCGCGGCAAGCCAACGCTCCTGCCGGCGCCACATCACCGACCGTTCGCGGTCCTCCCCTTCGGGATGTTCGTGGCCAATGGCGTGCAACACGCCATGCACCACCACCCGTGCCAGTTCCTCGCGAACCGGCACGCGCCACCGCTTCGCCTGCTCGCGCACAATCTCCGGGGCAACGTAGATGTCGCCCACCAGCGGCGCCTTGGGCGTGGTGCGGCCTAACGCGAACGTGATCACGTCCGTGCCGCCGCGATGCCCGAGATGACGACGGTTCAGCCCCGCCATCGTCCGCCTCGAGACGAACGCAATCGACAACATCGCCGACGGAACGCGCTCGCGTTCCAGTACGAACCCGGCGAGCGCGCGCACGGAATCCGCCGCCAGCGACAAGCGCTGCCGGCCGGCGTCCACGTCGATGCCGCGCTCAGTCGAGGTCCGCGGCATACGCCTTGATGATGTCCCGCACCAGCCGGTGGCGCACCACGTCGACGTCGGTGAGGTAGTGGAACGCGATGCCATCGATGCCGGAGAGGATCCGCTCGATCTGGATCAACCCGGACTCCTCGCGCGATGGCAGGTCGATCTGCGTTTTGTCGCCCGTGATCACGGTCCGCGAATTCACGCCGAGCCGGGTCAGGAACATTTTCATCTGGGCGTTGGTCGCATTCTGCGCCTCGTCGAGGATCACGAACGCATCGCTCAGCGTGCGACCGCGCATGTACGCCAGCGGGGCAATTTCGATGACCCGCGTCTCGAGCGCGCGCTGCATCCGCTCGGCCGGCATCATGTCTTCGAGTGCGTCGTACAACGGACGCAGGTACGGATCGACCTTGGCCTGCATGTCGCCCGGGAGGAAGCCGAGGCTTTCGCCCGCTTCGACCGCCGGACGGGCGAGGATGATCCGGCGCACCCGCTTGCGCATCAAGGCGTCGACGCCCGCCGCAACCGCGAGGTACGTCTTGCCGGTTCCGGCAGGGCCAATGCCGACGACGATGTCGTTGTCGGCAATGAGGTGCAGGTATTCGGCCTGGCCTGGCGTCTTCGGTTGGATGACGCGCCTGACGCCGGGCAGCACGATCCGGTCTGATGCATCAGTTCCGTCGCGAGTGACTTCCAGGGTCATCCGCAGGACATCATCCGCCTCGAGCGGCAGGCGCTGGCGGGCGGCGTCGATCATGCGCTGCGCAATGACGGTGGCGCGATCGACGGACTCGGATGATCCCGACACGGTGAGCGTGTCCCCGCGCAGGGCAACGCGCGCACCGGTCTGCTTCGAGAGCTCGGTGAGGTTCGCGTCGTTCACGCCGGACAGCGTGAGCGGATCGGCGCCCTCGACGTTGAGTCGCTGCGTAGTAGTAGTCTCGTCAGGCATCCGAAACGTTCAGGAGGTCCTTGGCAGACGGCACCGCGCGCAGCTGCAAATGCAGGTTGGTGAGGTCCTGCTCCGAAACAGGGACCGGGGCGCCCTCGAACAGGGCCCTGGCCGCAGTCGTCTTGGGGAATGCGATCACGTCGCGCAACGAGCTGGCGCCGAGGAGCAACATGGCCATGCGGTCGAATCCGAACGCGAAACCGCCGTGTGGCGGCGCGCCTGACGCCAGCGCCTCGAGCAGGAATCCGAAACGGCGCTGTTGTTCATCAGCCGGAATTCCCAACAGGCGAAACACGGTCTGCTGAATCACCGGATCCGTGATCCGGATCGAGCCGCTGCCCAACTCATTCCCGTTGTACACCGCGTCATAATGAAGCGCGCGGCAGCGGTCGGGCTCGGTCTCCAGGTACGCGTTGTCTTCCGGATGCGGCGACGTGAACGGGTGATGTGCGAACACACGCGCCCCGGTCGCGTCGTCGACTTCGAACAGCGGAAAGTCGATGATCCAGCAGAACGCGTGATCGGCGACCTTCGGCATCTCGGGCCGCCTGACGAGTGCGGTGCGCACCGCGTGCAGGGCCGAAGACGTCACCTTGTCCGGTCCTACGACTGCCAGCAGGTACCCATCCATTCCGAGCTGCGATGCGACCTCGACGGTCATCGACCCCGGCTCGAGGCGCTGCAGCGCGGACGGACCTATCGCTTTCACGCCCTGACCTTCCCAACTGTCGCCCGACTGCCGTGCCCAAATCAGCCCGCCGGCGCCGGCTCCCTTGGCCACGGCGGTCAACTCGTCCAGCGCCTTACGAGAGAGTTCGATCTCAGGAGGCACCAGGAACCCTCGCAGCCGGCCACCGCTGGCGATGCCGTCGCGCACGAACGGTGCGGCATCTTCACCCACCAGCGACGTGAGGTCGCGGATCTCGAGTGCATAACGAAGGTCGGGCTTGTCGACCCCGTATCGCTCCATCGCGTCGCGCCATTGAATGCGCCGGAAGGGCGCGTTGACCTTCACGCCCCCTTCGTCCCACATGGCCACGAGGACTTTTTCGATGACGCTCAGCACGTCGTCCTGCGTGACGAAGCTGGCTTCGACGTCGAGCTGCGAAAACTCCGGCTGGCGGTCAGCACGCAGGTCCTCGTCGCGGAAGCAACGCGCGATCTGGAAGTAGCGATCCATGCCGGCCATCATCAGCAACTGCTTGTAGATCTGCGGCGACTGCGGGAGCGCATAGAACTCGCCTGGATGCAACCGGCTGGGCACCAGGTAATCGCGTGCTCCTTCAGGCGTGGGCTTGGTGAGGATGGGCGTTTCTATTTCGAGAAATCCCATCGACGTCATTGTCGCCCGCGCCCGCTGCATCAGCCGATGCCGCATCACCAGGTTGTCCTGCAGTTCCGGGCGCCGGAGGTCGAGCACGCGGTATTTGAGCCGCAGCTCCTCGGCGGCGAGCTTCTCGCCCTTGCCGCGTGCAACGGGAATGGCCGGAGTGATCGCCGGCCCAACGACGCGGATCGCCGTGGCGCGCACCTCCACGTCGCCGGTTGCCAGCTCCGGGTTCCGCCCCTCGACCGGGCGAGCGACGACGGTTCCCTCGACGAGGACCACGGATTCACTGGCCAGGTGTTCGGCGACCGCCTGAACTTCCGCACCGGCATTTCGAGGATCGAAGGAGACCTGCACGAGTCCCGTGCGATCTCGCAGGTCGACAAAAACGAGGCCGCCGAGATTCCTGCTGCGGTGAACCCAGCCGCCAAGGCGGACGGATTGACCCACATGTTCCTGCCGAAGCGTTCCGCACTGGTGCGTGCGTAAACCCGTCGACAGCGGACTGGCCTCGTTCACTCGATTCCTCCGTAAGCAACGTTGGTGAAGGTCGCCGCCAGAACAGGGGGCGACGGGTCGCGTCCAGTGAGCATCACCGGGACGAAAAAAACTTGTGTGCTGGAGTCAGTCGCGCGTCACGACGTGCAGGCGTGAACGTGGACCGATTGGTGCGCAGCCAATCGCGTGAGGGGCCCTCGGGCCCGGGGGGCTGGGATCCTTCGTTCACGCAACGGCAGCACCGCGAGTTGCGATGCGCGCAGGGAGTGCGGGAGATAACATGATGGCGGTCGTAATCTACGGCCGCGGTCCGTCGACTGGTAGTTAGGCACGTTGACATATGACGTGAAGTCTATTAGCATAAGTCAATGTCTGACAACAGTTTCCATAACAACAGCGTAGCGCCATATCGGGGTCAGACGCCAATCTCCCAGAGGTCCGACTTACGTCACAACTCTGGTACAGGCGATTCGAATCTGACCCCGGTCTCACGCGTTTCGAATCTCCTGAACCTCGACCCCGCAACCGCGCTTTCCGAACTCAGCGCATTCATGGTTGAAACGGGGCAGCCGGCGTATCGCGCGCGACAGATCCTTCGGCATATCTGGATGAGCCCCGCGCCGTCGTTCGACGAAATGAGCGCCCTGCCCCGCGCGATGCGCGATCAACTCGCGACGCGGTTCTCGCTGCCGCGCCTGGCCATCGACGTCGACCAGCAGTCGTCCGACGGCACTCGCAAGTTCCTCTTTCGCCTCGCGGACGGTCAGGCGATCGAGACCGTCGCGATTCCCGACGGAAAGCGTCTCACGCTCTGCATCTCGTCGCAGGCCGGATGTGCGTTGCAATGTGCGTTCTGCGCCACCGGCTTGATGGGGTTCGCGCGGAACCTGGAGCCGTTCGAGATCGCGGGACAGGTGCGTGAACTCGCCTTGCTCGATCCGCCGATCAAGCCGACCAACATCGTCTTCATGGGGATGGGTGAGCCGCTCATGAACTGGAAGGCGGTGGACACGACGCTCACCATCCTCAACGACCCTCAAGGACTCGGCATCGGCGCGCGGCACATCACCGTGTCCACGGTTGGTGTGTTGCCGGGAATCGTGGCCCTGTCGCAACGCCCCGAGCAGTTCCGCCTGGCGATCTCGGTCCATGCGCCGGCGGACGACCTGCGCCGATCGCTGATGCCGGTCAACGTGAAGTACCCGCTGGCCGATGTGATCGATGCCGCGCGCAAGTTTGAACGTCGCGTGACGTTCGAATACGTCATGCTGGGCGGCGTCAACGATGCCATTGAACACGCCATCGCCCTTGGCCGCCTGTCGAAACTCTGTGGCGCGTTCGTGAACCTCATTCCGCTGCATCCGGGCGGCGCGGGCAACTTTGTGCCCTCAACTCCGGCGTCGATGCGGCGATTTACGGGCGAGTTGAAGCGCGCCGGCGTAGAGGTGGCGGTCCGAAAAAGTCGCGGGCTGGATATCGCCGCGGCGTGCGGCCAGCTACGGGTGGAACGGCTTCGACGGCGGCCGCCAGTCCGAGCCCAGTAACACGGTCACGTCCAGGTAGCGCGTCGAATCGGGCCGCGACTCCACCCGGGCGCCGCCTAACGCACGGGCCACCAGCGACGCCCAGCCCTCGTTCCCCGACCGGGCCAGGACCAGTGTGCTGTCGCGCCGCTCCGGGTCGTTGGAGAACTTGACGACGTCGAAGCCGGCGTCGCGGAGCGCAAACGTCGCCCGGCGCGCCAGCCCCCGCTGCCCGCTCGCGTTCAGCACCTCGACCTTGATGCGCACGCCGTCGGGTACGAGGACGGTCACCCGTTCCGGCGGGCTGAGTCCGTCGCCGCGCACGAGCACCGCCGCCACCACGACGGCGACCGCCGCAACGGCCACGATGGCGATGCGCTTCAGAGCACCTGGTTCCACAACGCCGCCGTTTCGGGGAACACGGGCTTCCCTTCCCGCAATGTCCACTCGAGCCTGAGCTGGACGACCTGCCGGAAGGCGCCGTCGAAGTCCGTCGGCAGCGTGCGGGCCAGGAACGCCCGTTCGGCGCGCGCAAACGGCCGGCCCGGCTCGAGGAAATCGGCCATGTACAGCGCCCGGCCCGTCCGTTCCCAGGCCGGGTTGCCTAACGTATGCCAGCGGATGGCCTCGAGCACGTCCTGGCGCTTTTCGCCCTCGGACGCAAGCCGTCGCGCGGCCGCGGGACCATGGAGCACCGTCACCGGCCATACCGCGTCGCCGGCCCAATGCCGCAGCTCGGCCTCGTCGGCATCGCGCAACGCGTCGTGCCAGGCGCCAACGTCGTGCCAGTCGCGCGCCTCGTCAGGCGGCAGCTTCAACTCCACGGCCCATCGATCGAGCAAGGTGGTGACGCGCTGGATGTGGGCGAGCCGGCGTTCCGTCACGCAAGCCCACGATGGCAGCACGATCGCGATGGAGCTCAGTTCACCCGTCTCCCATCCCCCGTCTCCCGTCCCGGTCATGCTCCCTCGATTCTCGTCAGGCGCCTGGTGAGATCGGCCAGGTGCGTCGCCAGCTCGCGAAGCTCCTTCGTCGCTGACTCGAGCTCGTGCAGCGCGCCGGCCTGCTCGGCGGCCGATTTCGACACCTCATCCGAGCCTTCCCGGTTCCGCCGGGAAATCTCGTCAATGCGACCGGCGCGATCACGCGTCACCGCGACAAACCCCTCCTGCTCGTGCGAGACCTCGGCGATGCGACGTGACCAGGCCGCCGCGGCATCGCTGGCCTGCAGGATCGACGACAACGCCTTCATCGCCGATGACGACAGTACCTCCACGTCACCAACCATCTCCCGGCCGCGGTCCATTTGCCGCGTGGCGCGGTCCATCTGGCCCGCAAATCCGTTCAGGATCGCGTTGGCGTCCTCAGAGACCTTGCCGCTCTGCGCCGCCAGCCGGCGGATCTCTTCCGCCACCACGGCAAACCCCTTCCCCTCCTCTCCGGCGCGCGCCGCCTCGATACCCGCGTTCAACGCCAGCAGGTGCGTCTGGTCCGCCAGCTCGCGAATGACGCGGATGAACTCGGTCATCCGCATCGCACCCTTATGCAGCTCGCCCACCAGTGCCGACGAGTCGGCGACGATGCCCTTGGCGGTGATGAGCCGCTCGACCGCGGACGCCACGGTTGTCTGGTGCTCCGTCGCCAGCACCGCCGAGCGATCGCTGGCGGCCGCGGCTTCCCCGGCGTCGCGCGCGATGGCCGACGTCGAGCGATAGAGGTCGTCGGCGGCCTTGCGACTGAGGGTCGCCTCTTCCGCCTCTTCGGCAATGCCGCGATTGATGTCCGACACGAGGTTGACCACGGCGTCGGCGCCCCCCCGCAGCAGCCGGGCCGACTCACCCAGCCGGTCGAGCTGCCCTTCCAGCCTGCCTAACGCATCGGCCAGCGGCCGGCGGAGCTCCTGGATCTGGATAGTCGTCGAGAGCTGGGCCGCGAACCGCTCGACGACCGCCAGCTGCTTGTCGCCATAGGCCTGGCGCTTGTGATGTTCGATCTCGAGCAAGCCGAGCAGGTTGTCGCCAAAGCGCAGCGGCGTGACGACCATGCTGCGAGCGTCCGGCCGCGCGCCCGTGATCCGGTCGTCGCGATACGCGTCGTGGACCACAACCGTCTGCCGTTTTTCAACCGCCGTCCGGCGGATGCGACCCATGCCGGCGTCAGGCGCGCGCGGTGTCGCCAGCAGGCCTTCCTTCACGGTGAAAATCACCTGCGCATCGCCATCGTGAACGCGCAGGATCCGGAAATCGCGCCAGTTGACCAGCCGGTGCGCAAATCCGGCGATGCGCCGGAACGAATCCTCGATGCTTCCGTCCGCCGACACGATCATGTCCATCGCATGAATGCGATTGAGTTCCTCGGCGGCCACCGCCTCCTCGAGAATGCGCCGGAGCAACATGGCCCCGGCGAGCAGGAGCACCGCGATCACGATCCAGCCGGTCCGGCCGACGAAGGCCAACGCGACCAGGATCGCCACCGACGCGACCAGCGACGCGAAGAACACGATGACTTCGTACCGAAGGATCAGCGCCTGCTCGTCAGGCAGGAGCTTGCCACGGCTGATCAGCGTGGCGTACAGCGCCGCGCGGTTCATCATGAAGTGTGACAGGAAAAACACCGCCATGGCCGGAATGGACTCCGGCACCAGCATGCCGGCGGTCGCCTCGGGCATGCGGATCGCCACGGCCGCATAGATGCCGTACGCCGCGAACAACGTGACCATCTCGCGTGAGGCGTTGATCCACGCCGCCGTAAATGGCTTGCGATGGTGCAGCACGTCCGCGACCAGGACACCCGCGTAGATCGCGATCGCGGTCGTGGTGACACCGGCCGCCAGCGCGCCGGTCATCGCCACGATCTGGACCACGTTCAGCGACGCGAACTTGGTGATGGAGACGGCGCGCATCCGGAACAGCCCCGCCGTTACGGCCATGATGGCGAGCGCCCACGGATGTTCCACCCAGCGGGGGTCGCCGGCCGCTCCCGCGATGAGGACAAGCGTCCCGGCAATCGCCAGCAGGCGCGCCCAGAAGCCCGCGGGTGCCCTCGGGATCATCCCTCGTCCAGTGCTGCCCTGAGGCCCGAAGCCAGGTCGGCGGCGGCGGCCACGCTTTCGCCCGCCGCGCGGACGATGGCGCTTCCGACGACGATGCCATCGGCGAGGGCGCCGATGCGCCTGGCCTGCGATGCATTCGAGATACCGAACCCGACGCAGATCGGAAGCGACGTGGCGTGCCGGAGACGGCCGATGGTGGCGGGCAACTCGTCAGGCACGTCGTCGCGCGCGCCCGTCACGCCCAGCCGGCTGATGAGGTAGACGAAGCCGCTCCCGTGTTCGCCGATCTCGCGCATGCGGTCGTCCGGGGTGGTCGGCGCAACCAGCCTGACGAACGCCAGCGGCCCGCCGCCTAACCATTGCTCGCGCTCGGGGTCGACACCCACCGGGAGGTCGGTCACGAGAATGCCGTGGAGACCCGCGGCCGCCGCGCGCTCGAGCACGTCGGGTCCGGCCGCGACCACCGGATTGAGATAGCTGAAGAGCACGACCGGGATCGACAACCCGGCGTCGTGGACCAGCGTCAGCGTTCGATCGAGCGTCATCCCCTGCTCGAGCGCCAACTGCGAACTGGCCTGGATGACCGGACCGTCGGCCATCGGATCCGAAAACGGAACGCCCACTTCGATCGCGTCGGCGCCGGACGCTTCGAGTGCCCGGAGCAACTCAACAGAAAGGGTCGGAGTGGGGTGCCCGGCCGTGACGTAGGGGACCAGCGCCTTCCGCCCCTGCCGCGCCAGCGCGGCGAAACGGTCGCGCAACACGTCAGAGGAAGTAGTCGCCGACAGTGATTCCATAACGCTCCGGCTGATCCGTCTTGATGATGGTGCGGCGGAATACGCCTGACGACGCCTGCTCCGTGAGGTCCGCGAGTTCTCCGGGATACAACACGTTGCCGCGGTCGTCGCTGACGATGCGCACGACCGGCCGGGAAATGGCCTGTGGGTTCGGGTTCACCGAGTGCACGATGGCCAGCTCGAAGGTATCCAGCACGACCAGCGTGCCCACGGGATAGACGCCAACGAGGTTGATGAAGCCCTTCACGATGACCTGGTCGAATCCGCGCCGCGGATTGTCGCGCATGCCCGCCAGCACGGCGGCCGGGGACATCGGCACCGTCTGATACGCGCGGCGCGACGTCGCCGCATCGAATCCGTCGGCCACCGCGACGATCTTGCTGAAGATGCTCTGATCGCGCGGCCGCACGCTCCGGGGATACCCGGTGAGGTCGGTCTTCATGTGGTGCTCGTAGCAGACCACCATCGCCCGATACGGCAGGTCCTGCAGCCCGCGAATCTGGAACAGGGCCAGCACGCCGAGCCACGGATGTGCGGCGAGCCACCGCCAGTCCTCGTCGGTCAGGTTCTCGGACTTGTTCAGGACGCCCAGGGGCACGCGCGACTTGCCGATGTCATGGAAGAGCGCCGCCAGGCCGAGGTCGAAGAGCTGGAGCCTCGTCAGGCCAAGTCGGCGGCCTAACGCGACGGAAAAGATGCAGACGTTGACGGAGTGCGTGAACGTGTATTCGTCGTAGTCGCGAATGGTGGTGAGTCCCACCAGCGACGTTTCCTCGTTGAGGATCTGGTCGACGATGGTCTGCACGACGCGCTTGATCTTCTTGATGTTCGGCGTCTGGCCCAGGCGAACGGAACCCATGCACTCGCGCGTCACCGCCACCGAATGCGAATACGTGCGCTTGGCGGCTTCTTTGGCGCGGCGCATGAAGTCGGAGTCGTCGTCGGTCACCGGCGGCGGCCCCAGGTGGAACGAAAGGACGCCGGCGGCTTCCAGTTTCTCGATGACGTCGTGCACCGTGACGTCTTCCCCGCTGGCGCTCATCGCCATCAACTGGGAAAGGAGCACGAGCCAGTCGCGCGACGTTGCCGATGCCGCTACGCCCACCGTTCCCACACCACACTTCCGCAGGACGGCCAGGAGGTGACTGAAGCTGGCGTAGTTATCGAGGTCGAGCCGGAGACGCGTCGAGTTGACGAAGATGAATTCGCCCGACGTGCGCAGCTCAAGCTCCTTATCCTGGTCGAGCAGTGTCTTACCCGCGGCGACCAGGTCGTCCAGCGCGTTGCGCACGGCTTCATTTTCAGGCGGGTACAGCCGGATCACGCGCATCGCCCCGTAGATCGCCACGATCAGCGTGCGCCCCGCCTTGCGGATGAACGACTCGGACGCCTCGCCCATTCCGTCGCCAGGGACCGCCGCCGACGGCATGGGGGTCGGCATTCGCCGTGTGTCGGTCACGCGGGGCCTCGCAACGCCTTGCTCACCGCGTTGCGCACGAGGATGTCCTTGTCGGTGCCGGCGCGTCTCAGCGCGGCGAACGCGGGATCGGTGCCGATCTTCCCCAGCGCCATCGCGGCACAGGCGCGGATCTCGGCGTCACCACGCTTGCCGAAAAGGCCTTTCCGGTTCAGCATGCCGTCGAGCATCGGAATGCCCCCCTCACCGCAGAGCGAACCGAACGCCTCGAAAAACGCCATCTTCTCGGTCAGGTCGCTGTCCTGCAGCCGCTTGCCGATGAGCGCCGTTTCAATCTTCTGAACCGATTGACGGTGATTCTTCATGCCCAGCGCGCGCACGGCCGCGATGCGGACGTTTTTGTCTTCGTCGTCGATGCCGCGATCGAGAGGCTGCAGCGCACCCGCCGTGCCGATTTCGGCAAGCGCGTTGACGGCCGCCAGTCGCATGGGCGCCTCGCTCTGCTGGAGCAGACGCGCCAGTGCCGGCACGGCCGCAGCGGTCTTGAGTGAACCGGCGCGCCGCGCCGCCTCCAGCGCCACTTCCCCCTCGCTGGATCCGAGCAGCCGAACCAGCTCCGACGTGTTGGCCGCGGCCAGACGGTCGGCGGCCTCTTCGAGCAGCGTCCGCACGCTCGGCGTGTTGATCCGGCTCAACCAGTGGAAGATCGTGCCTAACGCGCCGACGCGGAGTTGCTCGAAGAGCTCGTTCAGGTCGGCCTGCGGGGGCAGGTCGGTGCGCTCATCGAGCGCCTGCAGCAGCTGCGCCACCGACGACGGCTCACTCATCCGGTTCGGCAGCGACAGCAGCTGTTCCCGCTGCTGGGGCGTGATTTCACGGGCCCGGCCCGCCGCGATGTTGGTCTCGCGCAGGAGGCTCGCCACCGCGCGCAGGCGGCTCGCGGTGAGGAGGTTGACCAGCATGCCTTCGAGGATCTGGCAGACTTCGTCGCGAATCGCCGGATCCGTCTGCTGCTCGAAGACGTCGAGCAGGACGTTGACCACGTTCTGTCGCAGGTCGGCGGCGTAGTGATCCTTGATCGTGCGCTGCAGGTACTGGAGCTCGTTCTCGTCCATGAAGTAGAGCGTGGAGTCGAAATCATCCATGCTCACCACGCCGGCCGGCGCGATCTGCTCACTGGCCGGCTCTCGCATCACCGCGGGATCCACCAGCTTGGCGTGCTCGGGATCCATCGGATCAATCGGCACGGCCGTGTCGAAACTGACATCGACGTACCGGTACCGGACGTGCGAGAACTCGTGCTCCCAGAGCAGCGTCAGCAAGTCATCGTCGGTGCCGCCCCGCCGGACCTTCGCGATCACCTGCACCAACGTCACGATCTCCTGGTCTTCGACGCCCCTCGCGATCTGCAACTCGCGCAGCCCATCCTTATAGAGGATCCACGGCAACGCGTCCGCGCTTTTTTCGGGCTCGTTCACCACCGCATGCCCCTGCCAGAGCAACTGCGTGTCCGAGATATCGAAAACCAGCTCGCTGGTGTGGATCCAGATCGGCGCGAACGAAGCCTTCAGGAGTTCCAGCGACTTCAGGTAGGTCGGGTTGTTCTCGAGGTACAGCAGGTGCGCGCGGACCGCCCGCGACAACAGCCGCAACATCTCCTCGACCGGCGCGATGTGCAGCGACGGCTCGGTTCGAATAGCGTCACGCTGGCTTGGTGTCGCGTGAGATGTCACGACGGCAAGATATTGGATTCGCTGAGTTGTGCCACGTCTTTGTCCCCCCGCCCACTGACACAGACGATCACGTGCTCGTCAGGCGTCCAACGACCACGCAAAGCATCCATCCACGCAATCGCGTGCGCCGTCTCGAGCGCCGGAATGATTCCTTCCAGTCGGCTCAGGAGCGCCAGGCCCGCCACCGCTTCGTCGTCGGTGACCGACACATATTCAGCGCGCCCGCTGTCCTTCCACCACGAATGCTCCGGGCCCACGCCCGGGTAATCGAGTCCGGCTGAAATACTGTGCGCCGGGTGAACCTGTCCATGTTCGTCCTGCAGCAGATAGCTCAGCGATCCATGAAGCACACCCGGCGTGCCGCGGGAGAGCGACGCCGAATGATGTCCGCTGTCGAGGCCCCGACCAGCCGCCTCTACCCCGACGAGTTCGACCGAGGGATCGTCAACAAAACCGGCGAAGATTCCGGCCGCGTTCGAGCCGCCACCGACACAGGCCACGACGGTTCGGGGTAACGACCCCGCCACTTCCTGAAGCTGGGCGCGGGCCTCTCGGCCGATGACGGACTGGAACTCGCGCACCATTCGCGGATAGGGTGCCGGCCCCACCACCGAGCCGATGATGTAGTGCGTCCCGTGGACGTTGGTAACCCAGTCGCGGATGGCTTCGGTGGTCGCATCCTTCAGCGTGCGTGTACCCGAGGTAACCGGGACAACCTTGGCGCCGAGCAAGTGCATGCGGAACACGTTCAGGGCCTGACGCCGCATGTCCTCTTCGCCCATGTAGACGACACATTCCAGGCCATACCGGGCGCAGACGGTTGCCGTCGCCACGCCGTGTTGACCAGCGCCTGTTTCGGCGATGATGCGCTTTTTTCCCATCCGGCGGGCGAGCAGCACCTGTCCGACCGTGTTGTTGATCTTGTGGGCGCCGGTGTGGTTCAGGTCTTCCCGCTTGAGCCAGACTCGCGTGCCAAGTCGGGCCCCGAAACGCGGGGCCGGGGTGAGCGGCGAAGGCCGTCCGACATAGTTGCGCAGCATGTCGTCGAACTCGGCCCTGAACGCGTCGTCGGCCTGGGCAGCGGCGAACGCCGCTTCCAGTTCCTCGAGCGCGGGCATCAAGGTTTCCGGCACGTATTTGCCGCCGTAGACCCCAAATCGTGTGGCCGTCATTGCATCGAACCGGACGTGTTGTGAACTGCGGTCATGAACGCTGCCATGCGCTGGTGATCCTTGATGCCGGGTGCGGACTCGACGCCTGACGATACATCCACGACGTCGGGTGCGAGTCGGTCGATGGCGTCGCGCACGTTCTCCGGCCGGAGGCCGCCGGCGACGATGAGTCGCCGTCCAAAGCGCAGGTCGCGCACGTCGCCGGCGACCGACGCCCAGTCGAACGTCTCGCCGGTGCCGCCTAACGCCGATAGCGCCAGGGTGTCCAGCAGGACCCCGTCGGCTCCATTCACGGCGTCCAGCTCCCCCGGCGAGACCCCTTCGGGACCGACACGCACCACGTGCCAGACCTCGACGGCCAGTTCATCGCGCAGGCGATCCGACGCGTCCGGACTGTGCGACCGTCCATGGAGCTGGACGATATCGCAACCGGCCACGCGCGCGGCATCGATCAGCTCATCGAGTGGTTCATCACCGAACACGCCGACGGATCGCACCGTCGTGCCGTCGAGCGCTTCGAAAAGCGACCGTGCTTGCTCCGCCGTGACGCGGCGCTTGCTCTCGGTCATGACCGCGCCGACAAACGAAGCACCAAGCCTCGCGGCCTCACGCACGTCTTCGTCCCTGGTCATGCCGCAGAATTTCACCTCAACCACGGGCGCCACTCCGCGCGACGCCGGTCAGGTTCGCAACCGCCTGCCTCGGGTCAGCGGACAGCGAGAGCGCAGACCCCACCAGGACGGCGTCGGCGCCTAACTCCGCCACCCGCTCAACGTCTCCGCGCGTCGACACGCCGCTCTCTGCGATCGCGATGACGTGCCGCGGAATAATGGGGAGGAGTTGCTCGACGACGCCGTCTTCCATAACGAGCGTCTCGAGGTTCCGCCGGTTCACGCCGATCACGGTGGCCCCCGCGTCCAGCGCCCAGGTCAGTTCGGCGTCGTCGCGAACTTCAAAGACCGCGTCCAGACCAGCTTCGCGCGCCGCGTCGGCCATGATCCGCGTGTCGTCAGGCCCAAGGGCACGCACGATGAGCAGCGCCGCCGACGCGCCGTTGGCCCGAGCTTCGAACAGTTGAACCGGGTGGACATGAAAGTCCTTTCGCAGCAGCGGGACGTTCGTGGAGGACCGAGCCGACCGCAGGTCATCGAGCGAGCCACCGAATTCCGTCGGTTCGGTGAGGATGGAGAGGGCGGAAGCCCCCCCAGCCTCGTATAGCCGAGCTCGCTCGCCCGCATCTATTAAAGGGTCCAAAGCCCCCTTCGACGGGGATCGGCGCTTCACCTCGGCGATCACTGCCACCGGCTCACCAGCCAAAGCGGTTCGGAAAGACGGGACGTCGGACGACTCGGCGGCGCTCCGTTCCCACGAGGAATCGTTGCCGAGTGCAGCGGCCCGCTCGTGCGCCTGTCTCGTCAGGCGACCGAGCGCTCCGGTTGGCGGGCTCCAGGCAGTTCGCGCTTGCACTTCGGTACCTATTCGGCTATCGTGGTCTTCGGCTGTTATTCGGGTACGTCGTTGCAGAGAATCCGGACACGAGAGGCAGTATGCCCCTGACCAAACGCCAGCGCGAAATCCTCACGTACCTGCAGTCGTACGCGGAGGAACACGGCTACGCGCCCAGCTTCGACGAGATCGCCAGGCAGTTCAACTATAACTCGCTGGCCACCGTCCACGAGCATCTCACGAACCTCGAGCGGAAGGGGTACATCAAGCGCTCGTACAATGAGAGCCGGGCGATCAACATCCTGCCGTCAGAGGTGTTTCAGCGCGCGGTGGAGCTCCCGTTGTATGGCCGTGTGGCAGCCGGCGTCCCCATCGAAGCGATCCAGGGCAGCGAGACGATGGCCGTGCCCGAAGAGCTGGTCCGTCGCCGCGGGGAGCACTTCGTCCTCAAGGTGAAAGGCAGCTCGATGATCGACGAACAGGTGCGCGATGGAGACTTCGTGATCGTCAACGAGCGCCGCACGGCCGACAATGGAGAAATGGTTATCGCGCTGCTCAACGGCAACGCGGCGACCATGAAGCGATTCTATCGAGAGCGCGATGGCCGGATCCGACTGCAGCCGGCGAACGAGACGATGACACCGATGTACGTCCACGAAAACGAAATCCTCGTGCAGGGCGTGGTAGTAGGTGTGATTCGCAAATACTGAGTCTCGCGCGTCGGGTCTGACTCAAGCATTTGCAGAAGGTCTCTGAAAACACTTTGAACGCAGAGGCGCGCAGAGGAAGCATGGAGGCGCGCAGAGAGGGTCAGACTCCGATGGATCGGAGTCTGACCCCAATTGCTTGGTGAAAACCGCGAAAATCAAGCACAGGAATTACTCGGCGCGCCTCAGCGCGCCTCTGCGTTCAAAAGGTTTTGACTTTATCCGTTAAACCCCAGACGCCGCGTATGCGCTCCGCAGTCGGTCGAGCGCACGACGCCCAGCTCCAGAGTCGAGAGACTCCCGAGCCTTTCCAACGGCTTCGGGCAGTGTCGAGACCATCCCGCTGACATAGATCGCGGCCGCGGCGTTCAACAGCACAGCGGCTCGCGCACCGGGAGGTCCCTCCCCTGCGAGCACGGCTTCGATGATCCGCGCATTCGTGGCAGGATCTCCTCCCGCGAGATCATCTGTCGAAATGCCATTGAAGCCAAGTTCGCCCGGATCGATCACCCATTCCCTCACGTCGCCATTGCGGACCTCGGCGACCAGCGTGGGACCCACCGGCGACACCTCGTCCATGCCCGGCTCACCGTAGACCACCAGCGCGTGCACGGAGCCTAACGCGGACAACGCGCCGGCCAGGAGCGCCATGCGGTTGCGGTCGGCCACGCCCACCACCTGCCGGCCGGCGCCGGCCGGATTCGCCAGCGGACCCACGATGTTCATGACCGTCGGGATTCCCAGCTCGCGCCGGATCGGTCCCACGTGACGCATGGCTGGATGGAGTGTGGGCGCGAACATGAACACCACGCCGGCACGGCGGAGCACGTCGCTCATCACCGTCGGTGTGGCGTCGAGCGGGACACCCAGCGCCTCGAGGACATCAGCACTGCCGCTGCGCGACGTGAACGACCGGTTGCCGTGTTTCGCGATCCGGACGCCGGCGCCGGCGGCGAGCAACGCGGCCGCGGTCGAGATGTTGAACGTGGTCACCGCGCCGCCGCCGGTTCCACAGGTGTCGACCAGCGCGCTCCGTTCATCGGCATCGATGGGAATCATGGCGCCGCGAAGCGCCCGAGCCGCGCCGGCCACTTCGTCGGGCGTCTCGCCCTTTACGCGAAGCGCCATCAGTAAGGCGGCGACCTGAGCCGCGGTCGCCTCCCCCGACATAATCAGGGTGAATGCGTCAGCCGACTCGTCGGCGGTGAGGGACTCACCGAACGCCAGCCGGCGAACGGCGGCCTGAAGTGCGTCAGCGGCCATCTATCGACGCCAGCAACCGGTCGACGAGCTGAGCGCGCGTCACCATGAGCGCGATCACCAGGCCGAGAAGCCGCACGCGTTCGACATCTTCTTCAATGAAGACGCCGCGCTTCGCCCGATTGGTGAGGTTGACGACACCGAGCAACTCGCCGTGGTAAACCAGCGGGAAGCTGATGAACGATCCGGTGGTGAGGAACTCGTCACGCAGCAGCGGGTGCATTGCGCCGTCGCTGACATCCTGGACGAGGAGCGGCTCGCGGGTCGTGGCCACGATGCCGGCAACGCCCTTCCCGTATTTCGTCCGCTGGCCGAGCTGGATGTGCGGCAACAATCCACGCGCGGCAGCGAGGTACAACGACTCCGGTTCCGGCGCCTGCAACATCAGTGAGCACCGTTGCGCCTGCATGTCGTCGCCCACCATGGCGAGCAGTCCGTCGACGAGTGGTCCAGGATCACCCGTCGTGTTGTCCAACGCGAGCGCGCGTTCCAATAGATAGAGAGTTCTGGTCTTTTGTCGGAGAGATTCGTGCCGGCGATGGAGCTCGATGTGTGATTGTTCGAGCTGGCCAACCGCCGCCATCAGCTGCTGTTCGAGCGACTGCGCGCGATGTCCCGCTCGGCGCGCGTTCTCTTCCGCGGTTCGCAGTTCCTGCTCGATGTGAAGCCGGTTGGTGGCGTCGTGTTCGCCGGTGGTCGCACCTTCCTTCGCCGATACCAGTTCCCGTTCGAGCTCCGACAAGCGCGATACGTAATCTCCGTGCACGCGCTGGGTGACAGCTTCCAGCGTGTTCACGGCTTCATCCCGCGCTTCGCGATCGGCAAAACGCGCGAAGGCCAGGTCGAACAGCGCCGCCGACGATGCGAACCGCTCGCTGGTTCGCGTGCCGAACATCTTCCGCTGCTCGTACAGCGCCAGCACGGCAGCAAGGTGGCCGTCGGTTGTCAGGCCGCGCAGTGAGAGCAATCCGCCGTCGGCGAACGGCGTGAGGCCCAACAGTCGCGCGTATTCGACCGAACGCTCGCCGAGGTCGACGAACTGCCCGCCGCCGGAAACGAGCGTGCGCACGTTTGGTGGCAGGTGGTCGAACGTCGTATCCACGATGCCGGACTCGACGTGCCCGCCGGACGGCGTGAGTCGTTCGCGCAGCATTTCCTTGCGCCCGTCGTAACGCAGCAGCGCGATCACGGCGCTGCGGTCGCCATCGAGCAACGCTTCGCCCATCGCGATGAGCGCCGCGTTCAGATCAGGCGCGACCGCGAGGGCGTGGGCGAGCGAGGGGAGAGCGCGGGACATTAAAAAGCGAGACGGGAGACGGGGGACGGGGGACGGGCGACGGGTGGCTAAAACGAGTCAACCAACGCGAGATCACGCGATTTGCGCTCTCTCCCGTCCCCCGTCTGCCCTCCCCCGTCGCGAGTCAATGTGATCCCCTACGTTAAGTCCTGTCAATCGTTTGACCCGTTGCCCGCGCTGGAACGGAGGACTAATTTTCCTCGCGATGACGGCGCGCACTGTGCAGCTCGTGCTGCACTATGACGGGACCGGATTCGCCGGGTGGCAGGTTCAGCCCGAGCAGCGGACCGTCCAGGGCGAAGTCGAGCGCGTGCTCGCCGGACTCTGCGGACAGCGTGTGGTGGCTCAGGGAGCCGGCCGTACCGACGCGGGCGTTCACGCGCGCGGGCAGGCGGTCGGTGTGCGAGTGCCGGACAAGTGGACCGCGCCAATGCTTCGGCGGTCGCTCAACGCACTCCTTCCCGACGATGTGTGGGTCGCGGCGGCGCATGAGATGCGTCCCGAGTTCCATGCTCGTTTCAGCGCGACGTCCCGGCGTTATGCCTATCAGGTCGGTACAGACGAAGAGGCTCGCTCTCCCTTTCGGCGGCGGACCGAATGGGCGTACCGACACGACTATGAACGCGCCGCCCTTGACCGCGCCGCCTCGCTCCTGCTCGGCGAGCACTGTTTCATCGGATTCGCCGTCCGTGGCACGGCCCCGCCCTCGGATTCTCATCGCTGCACGGTCACACAGGCGCGGTGGGTCGATCGCCCCGGAGGCCTCACGTTCGTGGTTGAGGCCAATCGTTTCCTCCACCACATGGTCCGTTTTCTCGTGGGCACCATGCTGGCCCAGGCCAGCGGCCAACGCGATGCAACAGCGGTGAGCGACTTGTTACTGGCCGTGTCCAACGACGAGGTGTCGCCACCGGCGCCGGCACACGGGCTCGTGATGGAACAGGTGACGTATCCGCCGGAACTGTATCTCCCATGAAGACCTTCGTGATCATCCTCGGCGCGCTCGCGTACATTGAATCGCGATCTTTGAGCGGCGTGGGCAGCCGTTCTACACGGACTTCGTGATCCAATGACCTCTCGCGACACCTGGTCTTCTCCCCTCGCCGAACGGTACGCGTCCCAGGCGATGTTGTCGCTCTGGTCGCCGAACCGCCGGTACGGGTTGTGGCGCCGCCTCTGGCTGGCGCTCGCCGAGGGGGAACGGGCGCTGGGTGTCGCGATCCCGGATGAAGCGCTGTCGCAGATGCGTGCACACCTCGACGACATCGACTACGACCTGGTCGCGAAATACGAAAAGGAGTTCCGGCACGACGTGATGGCCCACGTCTACGCGTTTGGTGACGTCGCGCCGGCGGCCCGCAAGTACATCCACCTCGGCGCCACCAGCGCCTACGTGACGGACAACGCCGACCTCGTGCTCATGCGCGAGGGACTGGGGATCCTGCGCGAGAAAGTGGTGCGCGTGCTGGCCGCGCTGTCGGCCTTCGCCCGGCAGTGGCGCGGCGAGCCGGCGTTAGGCTATACGCACCTGCAGCCGGCGCAACTGACGACGGTCGGCAAGCGGGCGACGTTGTGGATGCAGGACCTGGTCCTCGACCTCGCCGATATCGACATACGCATCGCGGCGCTGCCGCTGCGCGGAGTAAAGGGCACAACCGGCACGCAGGCGTCATTCCTCGAGATCTTCCACGGAGATCATGCGAAGGTGCGGGCGCTGGAGGCGCACGTCTGCGCGGCGATGGGCTTCGACCGTGCGCTCCCAGTCACCGGACAGACGTATTCGCGGAAGATCGACGCCCAGGTGCTTGGTGTCGTGGCCGGGATTGCCGCCTCGGCTGCCAAGTTCAGCAGCGACGTGCGAATGCTCCAGTCGTTCGGTGAGATGAGTGAGCCGTTCGAGGCCGGACAGATCGGGTCGTCGGCCATGGCGTACAAGCGGAATCCCATGCGCAGTGAGCGGATCGCGTCCCTGGCGCGCTTCGTTGGCGCTCTGGAGCCCAATGCGAACCAGACACACGCGGTGCAGTATTTCGAGCGTACGCTGGACGATAGCGCCAACCGCCGCCTGGTCATTCCGGAAGCATTCCTGGCGACCGACGCCATTCTCCTGCTCATGGAAAACGTTGCGCGCGGGCTCGAAGTTCACGGGGCGCGCATCCGGCACCGATTGATGGACGAACTTCCCTTCATGGCTACCGAGCAACTCATCGTGCGCGCCGTCGAGGCGGGCGCGGACCGTCAGGTGGTCCATGAGATCATCCGTCGCCACAGCGTCGACGCCGCGACGGCCATGAAGAACAACGGCCGCTCCAATGACCTGCTCGACCGACTCGCCAGTGACGGTGAGTTCCCGCGCGGCGTGGACCTCACCGCCGCCGCGAATCCGGCACGTTTTGTCGGACGGGCGCCGGAACAGGTCGATGAATTTCTCGCTGAAGTGGTCGAGCCCATCCTGGCCGCCGCCGGTGAGCTGCGCGGCGCCACCGAGGCGATCCGCGTATGAGTCCGGTCGCCTACACGGAACTGCCGCTGACGTTATGGCGTCGCGGCAAGGTTCGCGACGTCTATGAGATCGACGCCAAGCAATTGCTGCTCGTCGCAACCGATCGCGTTTCCGCGTTCGACGTCGTTATGCGCGAAACGGTGCCCTACAAGGGAGCCGTGCTCACGCAAATCTCCGCGTGGTGGCTACGACAACTTGGAACGCTGGTGCCGCACCACATGATCACGGCCGACGTCGACCAGATTGTGGAAGCAGTACCGGTGCTCGCCGAATCGCGGTCCCTCCTCGCTGGCCGATCGATGTTGTGTCGTCGGACTGACGTCTTCCCCGTCGAATGTGTCGTGCGAGGTTACGTCGCGGGCTCGGCGTGGAAGGAGTATCGCGCGTCGGGAACCCTCGCCGGTGAACCGCTCCCGCCCGGGTTGTTCGAGAGCGACCGCCTGCCATCACCGATCTTCAGTCCCGCCACCAAGGCTGAATCGGGTCACGACGAGAACATCACGCGAAAGACGATGGATAGTATCGTGGGTGAGGAAACCGCCACGAAGCTGGAGGAGTTGTCACGGCGCATCTATGAGTTCGGAAACCTCCGTACGCAGCCACGCGGCATCATCATCGCCGATACGAAGTTCGAGTTCGGGGAGCTCGACGGTTCCATCGTGCTCGTGGATGAAGTCCTGACACCCGACAGTTCCCGCTTCTGGCCCGTCGATGATTACGCGCCCGGGCGCTCGCAGCCGAGTTTCGACAAGCAACCACTTCGCGACTATCTCGACGGTGAAAAGCGTGGCGGCCGGTGGGATGGCGATCCGCCGCCGCCGCGACTGCCGCGTGAGGTCGTTGGCGCGACAAGCAAGCGATATCTCGAGGCATTCGAGCGGATCACGGGTTCGCCACTCGATGTGAGTTCACTGTCGTGAGTTTCGCGCGCGAGGGCCTGGTCTTCATCGGGATCGGCATCGTACTCGCCGCATCGGCGCTGGTGGGCGCCATCGCGCTCCGCGCATGGCCGTTATGGCTGCTCGCCTTCGTTCTGCTGATCGTCGCGATCTGGGTGGCCTATTTCTTCAGGGACCCGGAGCGCAACGGTGAACGAGGCGACGGACTGGTCATCGCACCGGCGGACGGCCGAATCGTCATGATCACCGAAGTCGACGAGCCGGCGTTCCTGCACGGCAAGGCGCTGCGCATTTCCATCTTCATGAACGTCTTCAACGTGCACGTGAACCGGTATCCGGTTTCGGGAACCGTTCGTTTCGTGCATTACAACCCTGGCAAGTTCCTCAACGCCGCTACCGACAAGTCGAGCCTCGAAAACGAGCAGATGTCGGTCGGGATTGAGGATGGGACACTCCGCGTTCTCGTCAGGCAGATCGCCGGGCTCGTGGCCCGACGCATCGTGACGTACAGCCGCGAGGGTGACCAGGTCGAGCAAGGGGAGCGGATGGGTATCATCCGTTTCGGGTCGCGGGTTGATGTTTTCCTCCCGCCCTCCGCGACTCCCGCAGTGAAGGTTGGAGAAACCACCACGGCGGGCGCGTCGGTCATTGCGCGCCTGACCAGCCGATGAACGAACAGGTAAGCCGCCGCCTCAGGCGCCCAATCATCCTGCTGCCGAACGGGTTCACGCTTCTGAACCTGTTCTTCGGGGTCTTCGCCATCGTCACGGCTAGTCGAGGCAACTACGAAACGGCCGCGACCTACATCGTGTTGGGCGGCGTGGCCGATGCGATCGACGGCCGTGTGGCGCGCGCCACGCGTTCCGGCAGCCGGTTCGGGGCCGAACTCGACTCGCTGGTGGATGCCATTTCGTTCGGCCTCGCTCCCGCAATGCTGATGTTCTTCGCGGTGTTCAACCAGCACGGCTTCGAGTGGATCTTCTGCTTCGTGTTCACCATGTGCGCCGTGATCAGGCTCGCCCGCTTCAACGTGGAGCAAGCAGGCCGCGCGAAGACCCACTTCAACGGGCTGCCGAGCCCAATGGCCGGTCTCACACTGGCGACGTATTACTGGTTCCGCGAACAGAGCATTTACCAGAGTCCATTGCTGGTGGACCTCCCGTGGCCGGTAATGCTGCGCTTCATCATGGTCGGGCTCGCATTCCTGATGATCAGCCAGGTTCGTTATGCGGCAGTGCCACTGATCGGCTATCGGACGCTCAAGGAGATCCTTGGGACGATGATCGTGATCGGCACGTTGGTGGGCGTGATCTTTCTCCCGAAGGAGTTTTTCTTCCCGGCGCTCATGGCGTACGTCCTCTGGGGAGTGGCGCGCACCGTATTCGTCGGCCTGCTCGATCGAATTCCGGTGAACGACGCACCCGTCGAGGGCGTCGTCGCCGACTCGGACGGCATGGAAGGAGTCGGATTTCCGCGCCGACGCCGGCGACGCCGTCGCGGTGACCGACCGCTTCCGCCGGACTCACACATCAACAAGGACACCAGGGAATGACCCGCTACCGCGTTGCCGTTCACATCGTTCCCCGAAAGGGTGTACTGGATCCGCAGGGCAAAGCCGTCGCCGACGCTTTGCACGCACTGGGATTCGGGGCGGTGCGTGAGGCGCGAGTCGGAAGACACCTGATCCTCGACGTCGACGCGGCGGACGCCGGCGCCGCCGAGAGCTCAGTGCGCGGCATGTGCGAAAAGTTGCTGGCCAATCCAGTTACCGAGGACTACGAAATCGCCGGCGTGAGTGGAGGTGCATCGTGAAGTTCGGCATCGTCACGTTCCCGGGATCGAACCGCGAGGTCGACGCCAGCCTGGCGGTCACACAAGGTGTGGGCGCCGAGGTGGTGCATCTCTGGCACAAGGACCACGACCTGCAGGGTGCGGACGTGATCATCCTGCCCGGCGGATTCAGTTATGGCGACTACCTCCGCGCCGGGGCCATCGCGCGATTCAGTCCGATCATGCAGGAAGTGGTGGAACACTCGAAGCGCGGCGGCCCCGTGTTAGGCATCTGCAACGGCTTCCAGATTCTTTGTGAGGCGCACCTGTTGCCAGGTGCTCTCTTGCGCAATGCCAGCCTGCGATTCGCCAGCCAGTGGGTGCACCTGCGGGTCGACAACGCCGACACGTTGTTCACCAATGCGTACGAGCCGGGTCAGGTCATCAGGGTGCCGGTGGCGCACGGCGACGGCCGGTTCACCGCTGACGCCGACACCCTCAAGGCGCTCGAGGATCGCAATCAGGTCGTCTTCCGCTACGTCGACCGCGGCGGCAATCCCCTGCCCCTCGCCAACCCTAACGGTTCACTCAATGACATCGCCGGGATCGTGAACGACCGCGGTAACGTTCTCGGCCTCATGCCTCATCCTGAAGACGCTGTTGATCCCTTGTTAGGCTCGACCGACGGCCTCGGCCTTTTCGAATCGATCCTTGCCAGGGTAGCGGCCTAGCACCTCCCACACCCTACATACCGAAGCATGGATGACTTCAAGCGTTCCAAAGGTGAAGACGAATACTTCGTCAAGCTCGACGCTGACCTGATCAAGGCGCAGCGCGCGAGGCTGGACGAGGAACGGGCGAAGACCGAACGCGCCTCGCATTTCATGCGCTGCCCGAAATGCGGCGGACAGCTCATTGAAGTCGAGCACCATCACATGAAGGTCGATCGCTGCCAGGATTGCGGCGGCATCTGGCTCGACAAGGGCGAAATGGAAATGCTCGAACACGTGGACCAGAGCAAGATCCGGAGTTTTGTGCGGACGATGTTCGGCCTCCAGAAATGAGCGCGGCGCCCCGCCCTGGCGATCCAGTCATCACCCCCGCGCTTGTCGCCGAGCACGGGCTGACGACCGACGAATACGAAAGGCTCGTCTCCATGCTCGGCCGCACACCCACGTTCACGGAACTGGGCATTGTCAGTGCGTTGTGGAGTGAACACTGCTCGTACAAACACTCCCGGCCCATACTCAAGACGCTGCCGACACAAGGCGCGCACGTGCTCCAGGGCCCGGGCGAAAATGCCGGCGTCATCTCGGTGGGTGACGGGCTGGCCGTGGCGTTCAAGATCGAGTCCCACAATCACCCGTCGGCGGTGGAACCGTATCAGGGCGCGGCCACCGGTGTTGGCGGAATTCTGCGCGACGTGTTCACCATGGGCGCTCGACCCATCGCGCTCCTGAACTCCCTCCGATTCGGCGAGCTCGATCACCCCAGGACGCGATGGCTGGTGTCGGGCGTCGTGAAAGGTATTGGCGACTACGGCAACTGCATGGGTGTGCCCACGGTCGCCGGCGACGTCGTGTTCGACGACGCGTACGCCGGCAACCCGCTCGTCAACGCCATGTGTGTCGGCGTTATGCGGGAGGAAGAGTTGATTCGCGCGGTCGCCAGCGGCGTCGGCAACCCGATCATGGCGGTAGGCGCACGTACGGGACGCGATGGCATTCACGGCGCGTCGTTCGCCTCCGAGGATCTCTCGCACGAGAGCGATGCCAAGCGGCCGCGGGTGCAGGTCGGTGATCCCTTCACCGAAAAACTACTCCTCGAGGCGTCACTCGAGCTCATTCGCAGCGGCCACATCGTCGCTATCCAGGATATGGGCGCCGCCGGCCTAACGAGCTCCTCGGCGGAAATGGCGGCGCGAGGGGATGTTGGCGTCGAGATCGACGTCACCCGCATGCCGCTCCGTGAGGAGGGCATGACGCCGTACGAGATCCTGCTCAGCGAGTCGCAGGAGCGGATGCTGGTCGTCGCGATCAAAGGACGAGAGGCACAGGTCCAGGCGATCCTCGGCAAGTGGGACCTGAGCGCGGAGGTCATCGGCGAGGTGATCGCCGAGCCGGTGTATCGGGTAAAGGAGGGGGATCGGGTAGTGGCTGAGTTTCCCGGTTCGCGCTTGGTGACCGATTGCCCGGTCTACCACCCCGAGGCCAGGGAGAGCGACGTGATCCGCGCCCTTCGCGAACGCGACGTGAGCACGATAGCCGAGCACCCGGGAGAAATAGACCCGATGTGGACCCTGGAGCGGCTGCTGTCGTCGCCGACGATCGCCAGCAAGGCGTGGATCGTCAGGCAATACGATAGTACGGTGCGCGCGAGTACCGTGGTGGGCCCCGGCCCGGCAGACGCCGCGGTGGTCATGCTGCGCGGTACCATGCGCGCGCTGGCGCTCAAGTCCGACTGCAACGGCCGGTACGTTTATCTCGACCCGCGAGTCGGCGGCCGGATCGCGGTCGCCGAGGCGGCGAGAAACGTGGCCTGCGCGGGCGGCCGCCCCATGGCGATCACCAACTGCCTCAACTTCGGGAACCCACGGAAGCCGGATGTGTTCTTCCAGTTCCGCGAGGCGGTAGCGGGCATGGGTGAGGCCTGTCAGGCGTTAGGCACGCCGGTGACCGGCGGGAACGTCTCTTTCTACAACGAAAGTCCGTCGGGCGCGGTGTATCCGACGCCCATGATCGGGATGGTTGGACTACTCGACGACGTCGAATACGCCACCACCGCCGTCTTCAGGTCGCCTGGCCATTCGATTATTCTTCTTGGTGACAACACCGGCGAGTTAGGCGCGAGCGAGTACCTGCGCTGGATCCACGGTGTGGTGGCGGGACGGCCACCGGCCTGCGATCTGGCAGCGGAGGCGCGGCTCATCGAGGCGCTACTCGAGGCGATGGCTGACGGGACGGTGGCGTCGGCGCACGACTGCAGCGATGGCGGCCTGGCGGTGGCACTGGCCGAGTGCTGCGTGATGGATGAAGACGCGCCTGTGGGAGCGACGGTGGACCTGACGAAATGGTCGGCGCTGCCGCTGCGCGCGCTGCTTTTTGGTGAGGCGCAAGGACGTGTGATCGTTTCGACGCCAGATCCGGCGGCGGTGATCGCGATCGCATCGCGACACGGTGTGCCGGCAACGGAAATCGGAACGGTAGGTGAGGCTGGAGCACCGTTGGTGATCTCGGTGGGTATTAACCGGTTCCAGTCGCCGGTGTCGCGCCTGGTGGCCGCATATCACGGCGCATTACCGGCAATGATGTCGAAAGTGGGAACAGCATCAGACGAGGCGACAGCCGGCGAGCTCGAAGTGGCAGTTTCTCGAGCCTCGACCCTCGAGCCTCAACACTAGGAGTTAGCGCATGTGTGGAATTTTCGGCGTCTGGGGTCATCAGCGTGCAGCCGCGCTGACGCACCTCGGCCTGTATTCGCTTCAGCATAGGGGCCAGGAGTCAGCGGGCATCGTCGCCGTTGGCCCCGACGGTGTCGCGCGCAGCGTGCGGAAAATGGGTCTGGTTTCGGAAGGGTTCGCTGCCAGCGAGGTCACGAAACTCCAGGGCTCCGTGGCCATTGGACACACGCGGTACAGCACCGCCGGCTCGTCCACGCTCGACAACGCGCAGCCGGTGCACGCACGCTTCCGCGACGGCCACATTGCGCTGGCGCATAACGGGAACCTCGTGAATGCCGACGAGCTGCGTCGCGACCTCGAGGATCGCGGCTCGATCTTTTCGTCGTCGATGGACTCCGAGGTGATTGTGCACCTCATGGCGCGATCCTCGTCCACCAAGCCGGAACACCGGCTGGCCGACGCCATCTCGCGCATCGAGGGTGCATCGAGTCTGGTGGTCGTCGTCGGCAACACCCTCTTGGTGGCGCGCGATCCGCGCGGATGGCGGCCGCTGACCATGGGACGTCTCGGTGAAGCCTATGTCTTCGCGTCCGAGACCTGCGCGCTCGACATTGTGGGCGCGACGGTCGTGCGCGAGGTGAAGCCGGGCGAGATCATCGCCATCGATCGCGATGGTTTTCGCTCGTTGCAGGGACCGACGCTACCGCTCAAGCGCTGCGTCTTCGAACACGTCTACTTCGCCCGACCGGACAGCTATGTCTTTGGCGGCTCCGTCGACCGGGCGCGTCGCGCGTTAGGTCGGCAACTGGCGAAGGAGCAGCCGGCACCTGGCGCCGACTTTGTGTTCTCGGTGCCCGACTCGTCGAATTCGGCCGCCGTCGGCTACGCTGAAGAATCGGGATTGCCGCTCGAGCTGGCGCTCATCCGCAATCACTATGTCGGCCGCACGTTCATCCAGCCGTCACAAGGCGATCGCGATGCGAAGGTGAAGGTGAAGTACAACCCGGTTCGCGAAGTGCTCGCCGGCAAGAGCGTCGTCATGGTGGACGACTCGATCGTTCGCGGCACGACGACACGTGGGTTGGTAGCACTCATCCGGGGAGCCGGCGCACGCGAGGTGCACATGCGTGTATCGTCGCCACCGATCACTGGACCGTGTTATTACGGCATTGACACACCACGGCGCGAGGAGCTCATCGCCGCCAATCATTCGATCGCCGAGATTACGAAGCGGATCGGCGTGGATTCGCTCGGCTATCTGTCGCTCGAAGGCATGCTCGCAGCTGTTCCCGATGGCCCGAGTGGATTCTGCCATGCTTGCTTCTCGGGGGAATACCCGACGGCTCCTCCGTCGAACGCGGACAAGCTCCACCTGGTGGCGGCGAAGTAGTGAGGCGTGTCTCGTGACCGTGACTCGGCACATTATCTGACCGTCAGCTAACACAGGCACACGTAGCAACTCGCAACCAGCCGGTCCCTCATGTCCTCGCTGGTCTACTTCTTCGGCCAAGGTCGCGCTGACGGCACGCGCGAGATGAAGGGCGTCCTCGGATCCAAGGGCGCCAACCTGGCCGAGATGACGAACCTGGGCGTGCCGGTTCCGCCGGGCTTCACCATCGCCTGCTCGGCGTGCATGGAGTACCTGTCGACCGGTGGTGTGCCCGCGAGCCTGCGAAAGGAGGTCGCCGAACACCTCGCGCGACTCGAGCAGGTGACGGGAAAGCAGCTGGGCGATCCATCCAGGCCGCTCCTGGTTTCCGTGCGCAGCGGCGCCGCGGTGTCCATGCCCGGCATGATGGAGACGGTGCTCAACCTCGGCCTCAATGACGAGACGGTGGAAGGTCTCGCTGCGTTGAGCGGCAACCCGCGTTTCGCCTGGGATGCCTATCGCCGATTCCTGCAGATGTATGGCGACGTCGTGCTCAACGTGCCCGCGGCGCGCTTTGAAACGCTGTTGTCCTCCAAACGGCTCCTCGCGCGTGTCGAGGTGGACAGCGAGCTGTCCGAGTCTGCCTTACGAGCGCTGACCGATGAGTACAAGGCACTGGTCCGCAGTGTCACTGGCGCCGACTTCCCCATGGATCCGGCAGCACAACTCTGGGGGGCCATCGAAGCCGTCTGGCGTTCGTGGACGCTGAAGAAGGCGGTCGACTATAGAAAGGTAAACCACATCGCCGACGACCTTGGCACTGGTGTCAGCATTGTCGCGATGGTGTTTGGAAACATGGGCGACGACTCCGGAACCGGCGTGGCATTCACCCGCGATCCATCGACGGGAGAACGACGCTTTTACGGCGAGTTTCTCGTGAATGCGCAGGGCGAAGATGTGGTGGCCGGCATCCGGACTCCGTTCGCGATCGACGAAATGGCGAAGCGCCTGCCAGGCGCCTATAGCGATTTGCTCGAGGTCCAGAGTCGGCTGGAGCGTCACTACCGTGACATGCAGGACCTCGAGTTCACGGTTGAACGTGGCACGCTGTACCTGCTGCAGACGCGCACCGGGAAACGAACGGCGGCGGCAGCGGTTCGCATCGCGCGCGACATGGTGGATGAAAAGCTCATCGACAGTTCGACGGCGGTGCTGCGCGTCGATGCCAGCCACCTCGATCAGCTGCTTCACCCCGTGATCGATCCCGGCGCGCGCGCGGTGCCGATCGTCACTGGCCTCCCTGCCTCGCCCGGGGCCGCGAGCGGTGTGGCGGTTTTCGATCCGGACGTGGCCGAGTTGCGTGGGGCACAGGGTGAAGCGGTGATCCTCGTGCGCGAAGAAACAACGCCTGAGGATTTCCGCGGGATGGTGGCGGCACGTGCGGTGCTCACTTCACGCGGCGGCATGACCAGCCACGCCGCGGTCGTCGCGCGTGGCATGGGGAAATGCGCGATCGTGGGCGCCCGGGACATAGTCGTTGACGCCGAGAAGCGCGAGTTCCGCGCCAACGGAACCGTGGTCAATGAAGGCGACTGGATCACCCTCGACGGCGCCAGCGGCCGCGTCTTCCTCGGCGACCTGCCAACGGTGCCATCGGAAGTCGTGCGCGTGACGCAGGGACAACTGCTTGCCTCACGCGCTCCGGTCTACCAGGCGTTTTCGCAGGTGCTCGGCTGGGCGGACGAGGCACGCACGCTCAAGGTGCGCGCCAATGCCGACACGCCGAAGGACGCTCGTCAGGCACGGGGGTTCGGCGCCGAGGGCATCGGGCTGTGTCGGACGGAGCACATGTTCTTCGAGGGCGATCGAATCCACGCCATGCGGGAGATGATCGTCGCCCGCGACGAAAGTGGTCGGAGGCGGGCGCTTGCCAAGCTGCTTCCGATGCAACGGGCGGACTTCGAGGCGATTTTCGAAGCCATGCACGGGTTCCCGGTCAACATTCGGCTACTCGACCCGCCGCTCCACGAGTTCCTCCCGCACGGCGGTGAAGAGTCGAAGCTGCTCGCACGCCAGCTGCAAATGCCGAAGGCAGACCTGGCGCGCATCGTTGAAGGGCTGCGAGAGTCGAATCCCATGCTCGGTCATCGCGGGTGCCGGCTCGGCATCACGTATCCCGAGATCACCGAAATGCAGGGCCGGGCGATTTTTGAGGCGGCGGTGCGCGCCCGAAAGCGCGGCATCGACGTCCACGTCGAGATCATGGTTCCGCTGGTGGCGACGCTGAACGAGTTCGCGCACCAGCAGGACATCCTCGAGGACTGCGCGCGCCAGGTGCTCGGTCCGTTGGGACCCGTGCCCTACGAGATCGGGACGATGATCGAGTTGCCGCGCGCCGCGCTCACGGCGTCCGAAATCGCCAGTCGGGCCGCGTTCTTCTCCTTCGGGACGAATGACCTCACCCAGACCACGTTAGGCCTGAGCCGCGATGATGCCGGCCGTTTCCTGCCGAGCTATGTCGAACGGGGCATCTTCCCGGATGATCCGTTCCAGGTGCTGGACGCGTCTGGAGTCGGCAAGTTGATCCGGATGGCGGTCACCGATGGTCGTCTAACGCGCCCTGGACTCAAGACGGGGATCTGCGGGGAGCACGGTGGAGAGCCACGGTCAATTGCCTTCTGCCATTCCGCGGGGCTCGACTATGTCTCGTGTTCGCCGTTCCGTGTCCCAATCGCTAGACTCGCCGCAGCGCAGGCGGCACTCGCCGGATAGGGCGTTCCGATTCGCGCAAAATCCGCCTCATTCGCGTTGACTTGCTGTTCCAGCAGTTGACGTACCTGCGCGCATCAGTACCATCCTCCTAGCTCACTCAGGATGACTATGCGCCGACCCTTCGTAACTCTCCTTGCTGCCGGACTCCAGCTCCTTCCGGCGGCGGGCCATGCGCAGGCGCCGCAGCTGGCTCCTTCCATGATCACACGGATCGACTCCGTGTTCGCCATGTACGCAACCCGGACGTCGCCCGGGTGCGCGCTGGGAGTCGTTCGCGACGGCCAGACGGTCTTCGAAAAGGGCTATGGCATGTCCGACTTCCAGCACGGCGTGCCGATCACTCCCAGCTCCATCTTCCATGTGGCGTCGATCTCGAAACAGTTCGCCGCCATGTCCATCGTGCTGCTGGCGCGGGACGGCAAACTCTCGCTCGACGATGACGTTCGCAAATACGTCCCGGAAGTTCCGGACTTCGGCAAGCGCATAACGATTCGTCACCTCATCCACCACACCAGCGGGTTGCGCGACCAGTGGTCGCTTCTGGCGATGAGTGGATGGCGCGCCGACGATCCCAAGACCGAATCAGACATCTTGTGGCTCGTCAGCCGCCAGCGCGCGCTGAACTTCGAGCCAGGTGCGGAGCACCTCTATAGCAACACGGGCTTCACGCTCCTCGGCACGATCGTCAAGCGCGTGTCCGGCAGGAGTCTTCGCGAGTTCACCGCGGAACGCATCTTCACGCCGCTCGGCATGACGAGCACCCATTTCCACGACGACCATTCCATGATCGTTCCCGGGCGCACATCAGCGTATATCGCGCGTCAGGGTGCTGGCCGAGGTGGCGCAGCGATGGGTGTCGACGATTATGCCATCAGCATTCCTGTCTTCGACAACGCCGGCGCGACGAGCCTGTTCACGACCGTCCAGGACCTGGCGAAGTGGGATCAGAACTTCCTGCGTCCAGTGGTCGGAGACAACCAGACTATCGCCCAGATGCATGAACGCGGCCGCTTGAACAACGGAAGCGACATTCCCTACGCCTTCGGCCTGGTGCATGGCCAATACCGCGGCCTGACGACCATCGGGCATTCGGGATCGGACGCCGGCTATCGCGCTGACTTTCTCAGGTTCCCGGACCAGCGCACGTCGTTCATCACGTTATGCAACGTGGGCAGCGCAAATCCCGGCCTGCTGAATCGTGGTGTCGCCAGCATCGTGCTTGCGGATCGAATGACCCCGCCCGCAACCAACGGCACATCACAACCGGCGACCGTCACGGAAGTCCCGATCGATCCGGAAGTGCTGCGCGGGTTCGCTGGACTATATCTCGACACCAAAACAGAGGCGCAGGCGGAAGCCGTTTTCCAGGCCAGCAGCGGAACGCTGTACACGGGTCGCGGTGCGCAAGCGCCGAAGCTCCGCCACGTCGGCAACAACGAGTTCGTCATCGTCGCACCTAACGGGGACCGGCTGGGGCGCGTTCGGTTTGGTCAGGGGACCGCGACCGACCTGGATGCCAACGTCACACTCCAACGCATGGACGCTCCGGACATTTCGCGAGCGCGGCTGGCTGGATTCATTGGTCGCTATCGCAGCGAGGAGCTCGACGTCCAATGGAGCATCGCACTCGGCGCTGACACGGCGCTTGTGTTGTCCCGTCGACGCGCGCCCGATCAGCGTCTCAGCGCGACCTATGCCAACGGATTCGCCGGCGCCGTCGGCAACATCCGCTTTACCCGCGGCAGCGACGGTCGTGTCAATGGCTTCCTGCTGACGAGCGGTCGCATCCGACATATCCGATTCGAGCGTCAATAAACACAGGAGCCCATTCCATGCGTCGCGCGCTCGCTCTTTCACTCCTCGTTGCAGGTTGTGCCCAGCCACGTGACGAGGGCGCCGTGTTCGATCCGGCGCGGTTCACCCTGGTCGACCTGAGCCACGCGTTCAACGCGCAAACCATTTACTGGCCGACGTCGACCAAGACGTTCGAGCACCCGCAGCAGGCCTTCGGCCCGACGCCAGGTGGATGGTTCTACTCGTCGTACGAATTGAGCACGCCCGAACACGGCGGAACGCACCTCGATGCTCCGATCCACTTCGGTGAAGGAAAGCAGACCGCCGACCAGATTCCTTTGACGCGACTCGTCGCCAAGGCGGTGGTTATCGACGTGAGCGCCAAGGCCACTGCCGATCCTGACTACGTCCTCACGCCTGACGACGTGACGGCGTTCGAGAGCCAGCACGGCCAGATCGCCGAAGGCACGATCGTCCTGCTCCGCACGGGTTGGAGCAGTCGCTGGCCGAATCGATTCGAGTACCTCGGTGACAGCACCCGAGGCGACGCGTCCAAGTTGCACTTCCCAAGCTTCGGTCCTGACGCCGCGCGCCTGCTCGTCGAACAGCGCCGGGTCGCTGCTCTTGGCGTCGACGTTGCGTCCACCGACCGCGGCATGTCCACCGACTTCATGGTACACCAGATCACGGCCGCAGCGAACGTGCCCGGCTTCGAGAATCTCACAAACCTCGACCAGCTTCCACCGACGGGCGCGATCGTTATCGCGCTGCCGATGAAGATCGAAGGCGGCTCGGGCGGACCGTTGCGGGCCATCGCCATTGTGCCTCGCTAGCCTCGAACTCCGTTTCGTTGGACAGTTCCGAAAAAGACTTTGACACGGAGGTCACGGTGTTCACGGAGGTCGCGAAATCAAGCCCAGTTCATTAGGCGACGGTATTATACAACTGCCTAACTACTGAGCTTGTGGTGCCCTCCGTGAACCTCTGTGACCCCCGTGTTAAAAATCTTTTAGAGACCTAGCGTGTCTCCGGAGCCAGTCGAAACGAGACCAGCACCGAAGGAAACTTGCTCCGGAAGTAAGAGGATCGTGCCGGACCCAGAACGCTCAACGCCGTCGCCGCGGCGTCAGCGAGCGTGGCGTCTTCGGCGATCACCGTCACCAGGTGCGTGCCCGTGACGCCGAGCCCCGTGCGCGGATCGATCACGTGCGAATAGCGGACGCCGTTGATCTCGACGAATTGCTCCGTGCCGCCTGACGTGGCCACGGCCGCGTTCACGAGGGCGCGCGCACGACGCAGCACCGCTGTGTCGCCACCGGCCACAAAGACCGACCAGCCAGCTTGTCCCGGCGGTGCGTCGCCGACAACGATGTCGCCCCCCGCCTCAACCATCGCTGCCGAAATGCCTTTCGAGCGAAGCACGGACAGCCCTTCCTGCAGGATGTAGCCCTTGGCAATGCCTCCAAGGTCGATCTGCATGTCCTTCACCCAGAGCCGAACCATGGCACGATCCGTATCGAGGTCCAGCAGCGCTGCACCTGAGCGCGACCTGGCATCGGCGAGCGCAGCCGGCTCTGGCAGCTGGCGCGTCCGACGCGATGTGCGCCAGAGTTGCACCAGCGGACCTACGGTGACGTCAAACGCCCCGCCGCTCTGCCGAGAAACCTCCTCGGCTTTGGCGAGCACATTCAGCAGGTCCTGACTCACTGGCTGCCAGTCACCCGGATGGTGCGATAGCATCCGCACCTCGCTGTACGGCCGGTAATCGCTCATCTTGTCGTCCAGCTCAGCGATTCGTGCAAAGGCGGCGCTGGCGGCGGCGCGCGCGCTGGCTTCCGACGGGGCGTACAGCGCGATCCGAACCTGGACACCCATGTGAACCGCGGTGAACTCGTGACGAACCTGAGCATCAACAGCTCGAGACAGGAGCAGTGTTGATAGGCCGAGGGCGAGCCCGAAGGCGCGTGACAGGGTCATGGTCTTCCTCACTCTTTCGTGCGGCAATCGTCGCCTGTTGCCTGACGTCACCGCGAGTCGCGCCCGCGCAGGAGATTTACACCGATTCCGTGCCCGGCACACTGGTCACGTTCGAAATGGTGAAGGTACCGGGCACGACCATCTTGATCGGTCGCACCGAGGTCACCTGGGACTTGTACGACGCGTTCGCGCTGTCGCGACCGGACACGGTGGAGCGGCGCGCCGGAGTGGATGCCGTCGCCCGGCCTACCCGCCCGTACGGAGCGCCCGACTACGGGTGGGGACACGCCGGCTTCCCGGTCATCAGTGTGGCGTATTCGGCGGCGGAATCCTTCTGCGCATGGTTGTCTGCACGCACCGGAAAGCGATATCGTCTACCGACGGAATCGGAGTGGGAGCGGGTTGCGTCCCTGGCCGGTGCCGGAAAAGCAGCTGGTGAGTTGGCATGGCACGCGGGGAATGCAGGAGGCAGGACACACGCGGTGGGCGGGAAGTCGCCCGATGCGTTAGGGCTGCATGACCTGTTTGGGAATGCGGCGGAGTGGGTCACGGCGGGAAGTGGGAGACCAGCAGTCCGCGGTGGCTCGTTTCGCGACACAGCGCGGGCAGTGGGTCCGTCGGCGAAGGCTGTGCAGGATGATTCGTGGAATGAACGCGATCCGCAGATCCCCCAGAGTCGCTGGTGGATGTCGGATGCACCTTTTGTCGGCTTCCGCATCGTGCGGGAGCCTTAACTGCTTTCCTGATTGCTTCGCACAGCGAGGGATTTCCCGATGACCGACGACGACACCCTCAGCGCGTTTTCGCGCCGTACGTTTGTGAAGACGGGTACCCTGGCAGCCGCGGGGCTCGTCCTGCCGCGCGCGCTCACCGCCATGTCGCGTGGGACGTCCGCTGAGGCCATTCGCGTAGGACTGATCGGCTGCGGTGGGCGCGGCACGGGCGCCGCGCGCGATTGCCTCAAGGCAGGTGGCGAAGACGTCGTGCTCGTTTCCATGGGAGACTTGTTCCCGGATCGACTCGAACGAGCTCGGACCAACCTGGCCAAAGTGGCGAGTGAAGACGCGATGGTCGCGAAGCAGTTCAAGGTGACCCCTGAAATGTCGTTCAGCGGATTCGACGCGTACCAGAAGGTCCTGGCGACCGACATCGACCTCGTCATCCTCGCCACGCCGCCGGGCTTCCGGCCGGGACACCTGGCCGCCGCGATCGCCGCCGGCAAGCACGTGTTCATGGAGAAGCCGATCGCCGTCGACGCGGCCGGCGTTCGTTCCGTGATCGCGTCAGCCGCCGCGGCAAAGGCCAAGTCGCTTGCCATCGTCGCCGGCACGCAGCGTCGCCACGACCCCGCGTACGTCGCCGTCATGCGTCGGATTCACGATGGCGCCATCGGCGAGCTGACCGGCGGCCAGGTGTATTGGAACCAGGGTGGCCTGTGGAACGCGGCTCGTCAGGCAGAGTGGAGTGACTCTGAGTGGCAGATCCGGAACTGGTTGTATTTCACCTGGCTCTCCGGCGATCACATCGTCGAGCAACACATCCACAACATCGACGTCGCCAACTGGGCGATGGGCGCACATCCCGTGCGTGCGGTGGGTGTCGGTGGGCGGCAGTGGCGCACCGAAGGCGCCTACGGGCACATCTTCGACCACTTCGCGATCGACTTCGAGTATCCCAATGGCGCGCACGTCATGAGCATGTGCCGGCAGATCGACGGCACCGCGAATCATGTCGCTGAGCGGATCGTCGGGACGCGCGGCACCACGGACCCCAGCAGCGAGATCACGGGACAGAAGGCGTTCAAGTTTGTCGTGCAGGGCCAGAAGAAGAATCCGTACGTCGAGGAGCATGTCGATCTGCTCGCCAGCATCCGCACCGGAAAGCCGCTCAACGAAGGGCAACAGGTTGCGGAGAGCACGTTGAGCGCCATCATGGGACGCGAGGCCGCGTACACGGGCCAGGCGATCGTCTGGGACGAGCTCCTCAACGCGACGCAGGACCTCACGCCGCCAAACAAGGGCTTCGGGACGCTGACGGTCCCGCCGGTTCCGATGCCGGGCAAGACCAAGGTCGCGCGAACCTTCAATGACTGAACGGCCAGGCCAGAGGCCAGAGGCCAGAGGTCAGAGATTCGCAACAACCGTTGATCGGCGTGGCTTCCTGAAGACGGCAGCACTAACCGGTGTCGCCGCGATGGCGACGCCGGTCGCGTTAGGCGCTGCTCAGGGCACCACACCATCGAGGAAGTTCAAGCTCGCCTACGCGCCGCACTTCGGGATGTTCAAGGAGCACGCCAACCAGGGCGGGCTGGTCGCCGAACTGGAGTTCATGGCGGCCGAGGGATTCACGGCGCTCGAGGACAATAGCCTGAAGGGCCGGTCGGTCGCCGACCAGGAATTGATCGGGAAGACACTTGCCCGACTCAACATGCGCATGGGCGTGTTTGTCTCACACACGATTGCCTGGAGTGAAGCCAACCTGACCAACGGTGACGCCTCCGCCCGCGATGCGTTCCTGAAGGAGATCCGAGAGTGCGTCGATGTCGCGAAGCGCGTGAACGGCAAGTGGATGGTCTGCGTGCCGGGTCACGTCGACCGCCGGCTCGACATGAGTTATCAGACGGCAAACGTGACCGAGTCGCTGAAACGCGCCGCGGCGATTCTCGAGCCGCACGGGCTGGTGATGGTCATCGAGACGCTCAACACCCAGCGCGACCACCCAGGGCAGTTTCTCACGCGCATTCCGCAGGGATACGAGATCTGCCGGTCCGTGGGCAGTCCGTCGCTCAAACTCCTGTTCGACGTTTACCACGCCCAGATCTCGGAAGGAAATCTCATTCCGAACATCAATGCAGCGTGGGATGAAATCGTGTACTTCCAGTTAGGGGACAATCCCGGGCGCCGTGAGCCGGGCACGGGCGAGGTAAACTTTCGCAACGTGTTCCGGCACATTCATTCGAAGGGCTACCAGGGTATCGTCGGCATGGAGCACGGCAACTCGCGACCGGGTCGCGAGGGGGAACGCGCCGTCATCGATGCCTACATCGCGGCGGACTCGTGGTAGACTCGAGGGCGCCGTCGCTCATGGAGCGCTGGGGCACATTCCTGTTCAAGTATCGTGACGCGGTGTTCCCCGCCGTCATTCTCGCCACGATCATCGCCACGCGTCCGCGGTTCCCTGGCGGCAGTCGCGTCGCCGACCTCTGGCTCGACCTCATTGGCATCCTCGTTGCCGCGGCGGGCCAGTTGTTGCGGATCACCGTTATCGGCTATCGCTACATCGTCCGCGGCGGGAAGAACCGGCAGGTGCACGCCGAAGACCTCGTGACCGATGGCATCTTCGCCCTGGCGCGAAACCCGCTTTACGTCGGCAACATCCTGGTGCTGTTCGGCATCTTCATCATCTGGAACGCGCCAATGCTCTATCTCGTCGGCGTGCCGTTCACGCTGTTCGGCTACATGGGAATCGTCGCCGCTGAAGAGGCGTTCCTGCGCTCCAAGTTCGGCCAGGCGTACGAGGAGTACTGCCGGACGACGAATCGTTGGATCCCCGACGTCCGGAAGATGCGGACGGCGCTCGACGGTATTCCGTTCAACTGGCGTCGCGTGTTGCTCCGGGAGTACGGGAGCTGGACGGCGTGGATCGGCACCGCCGGCGCGATGATCATCGCCGAAAGCCTGTACGCCGCACCTTACGAGGATCAGGCGCCGCTGATCAACGCGATTATCGTGGTGATGGCGGTGGTGCTCGTCGCGTGGGCGGTGACGCGCTGGCTGAAGCTGAACAAGCGTATCCGCGCCTGACGAGTCAGCCCAGCCGCCCCGACCCGAGGGCAAATCGACCGGCGCCGAGGCAGGCGATCGCCATCGAACCGACAATGAAGAGCAGTTCGGTCTCGACCGCGAGTCCACCGCCGCGCGAGATGGTGGCGACGTCCCCGCTGCGCGCCAACACGATGGCCCCGAGGAGGTCGAAGGCCATTATCAACGCGGCGGGTCGCGCGAAGAGCCCGATCAGCACCAGGGTCGGGGCAGCGACCTCGCCGATGTAAACGCCGTATGCGACAAACGCGGGAAGACCGGCGGCAGACACCTGGGTCTGAACGAAGCCGATGCCGTTCTGCAGTTTGGTAAGGCCGTGGATGAGCAGCAGACCTGCGACACCGGTGCGGAGAATCAGGCGGCCGAGATCGTCGTATCGCTTGTCCATCGTCGTATCCCGTCACATGCGTTGATGCGTTACAACGGAGTATCCGACTCTCGCGGGACACGCTCTGGAGTTCGATCGGGATTGGCATGGTCCCGCCGTAGCGACTCGCCCTCCCGCAGCTGGGGGACATCGGCCCCACTTCTGATCGAGCTCGCCTTCGCATGCCTGCCAACCAGCGCGCCCGCCGCAAGCAACCCGGCCGCCGCGACGAATGCAAGCTTCAACATGGCGACCCGGACCATCCAGTCGGGAAGGTTCAACGGCACCTCCAGCGCCGACATTACAACGCCCACCACGCCGACCGTCGCGCCAAGGAGCAGAAGCGCGCGAGAAAGCTTTGACTCGAGCATCGACCGTTACCGTCCGTTGAGCGCGACGTGCGCCGCAATGCTCGCAGCATAGCCCAGCGCCACCGCCCATGTCCACTTCAAGTGCGCGCCGAACGTGTAGATGCCACGTGCCTGGCCCATCAGTGCCACGCCCGCCGCGCTGCCGACCGAGAGCAACGATCCCCCCACGCCGGTCGTTAGGGTGACCAGCAGCCATTGGGCTGAATTCATCTCGGGTGAAACGGCCAGGATCGCCGCCATTAGCGGGATGTTGTCGAACACGGCCGAGGCGGCGCCGATCGCGATGTTCGTCGTCGTTGGACCGACGCCAGCGTACAATCCGTGAGCGCTCACGTCCAGAAATCCAAAGGCGTGCAGGGCACCCACGCACAGCATGACACCGTAGAAGAACATCAGCGTGTCCCATTCGACGCGCGCCAGCTGCTTGAAGACGTCGAAGCCATCGTGTTTCGCGTCTTCGTCACGGGCAAAACCGCCGAGCATGTGGTCCGGTCCGTCGTCCGCGTCTCGCTGATTACGGAGCTTGCGACTTAGCGCATACCCGTAAAAATGCAGCAGGCCAAAGCCGGTCATCATGCCCAGCGCCGCAGGAAGGTGCAGAAGCTGATGCAGCAGGACCGTGCCGAGGATCGTTGCCAGAAAGAGAACCATGACGACTCGCGCGCCGGGCAGGAGGGTGACGCGGCTTTCGTTCGCCGGAGGTCGATCCGCGGGCACGGCCAGCGACATGAGGAACGCCGGCACCAGCCAGTTCAATAACGAGGGAATGAAGAGCGCGAAGAACTGCGCGAACTCGAGCTTCCCACGCTGCCACACCATGAGCGTCGTTATGTCGCCGAAGGGGCTGAACGCACCGCCGGCGTTGGCGGCCACGACGATGTTGATGCATGCCGGAACGACGAATCGCGGTGACTGCGCCCCGACGGAGAGCGCCACGGCACCCATCACCAGCGTCGTCGTCAGATTGTCCGCCATCGGCGACATGCAGAACGCAATGCCACCAGTCGCCCAGAAGATGCCGCGCAACGAAAGGCCACGCCTGATGAGCCACGTCCGCAACACGGCGAAGACCTGACGGTCTTCCAGCGTGTTTACGAAACTCACAGCCGCCAGGATGAAGAGAAACAGCTCTGCGAATTCGAGGATGTTCTCCCTGAGCGATTCCACTCCGCCTTCTCCGGCCGGCGACACGGCCACCAGTATCCAAAGGATCCCCGCCGCCATGATCATCGGTATCGATTTCCGCAGGTGCGTGCGTTCCTCCAGGACGACGAACAGATATCCGATGCCGAAAAGGATGAGCGCGAGCCAGGCGCTCCAGTGAGGAACAATCTGACTCGCGGTGACCTCGCCCTGCGCCGCGGCTATCGAAGGCTCGAGCAAGATGCCGGCTGCAGCAATCCAGGGAGTGGCGATACGCCTCACCTGCGCTCGCCGAGGCTCACGATCCTTGCGGCTTGGTGTTTCGCTCTGCTTTGCGTGAGGCCGATCGAAGTCGCAACAGCAGCGCCGTCAGGAGAAACCCGCCGAACCCGGCCGCCGCAGCGATGACGGTACGTCCCGACAAGATTTCGCCCGCCGTGACGCCCACCGACATGCCCAGCATCGTAAAGAGGAGCGCCTTGCCTAACGCGACCTGACGAAGCAGGGAAAGCGCCGTCATGGGCGTCAACACGGCGCCCAACGGCGCACCGACCGCCGCGGCGATCAGGACGGACCCCCCGGGGACGACGACGCCGGCGAGCTTGAGCGCGAGTCCGGTGAGCGCGACCAGTCCGGCTGAAAGTCCAGAGCCAAGCACTGCCCCTGTTCCCGCCAGGGCAACCGTCACCCCGGCGACCCGCCGGGGCACAATCGATCGTTCGCTGGATTCCATTCCGGCTCGCTGAGTCAGGGCCCGGCGCGGAGGTTAGTCCGCGCCGTCCCTCGAATCTAGCGAGTGCCGGTCGAGTTCGGTCCCGCCAGGTAAGCCGCCAGCGCCGAGATCTCCGCCGTCTTGAGACCCAGATTTGGCATCTCCACGCCAGCCGTGTGCCGCTTCGGCATCGACTTGGGATCAGCCAGGAGCTGCTTCACGAACTTCTCGTCGTACTTGTTCGCCCTGACGTCAACAGGGATGACTTTCATCTCCACGTGGCACGTTTCGCACCCCTTGGCGGCGAACAGCTGTTGTCCACGCTCCAGTTCCGTCATCGCGACCACGGCAGCGCCAGCTGCTGCCACGGCGATCGGCCGCATCGTGGTCACGCTTTTGCCGAACCCACTGTTGACGGTGATCGTCCAGCTACCGGCGGACGGGATGCTGAGCACGGCGCTGTATTTGCCGACCGAGGAACTCGCCTTGGCATCGGAACGCACGACCTGACTGCCGGCTCTCGCTTCGATGGATCCGCTAAGGCCGCTCAACAGCTCCTTTCCGTGCTGTCGAACCGAATACTCGATCGTGTACGGAGCGCCCACCGTGAGCCGTTCAGGTGGGTTTTCGATCGTTACGACCGCCCAGCCTCCAAATACCGCGTGACCAGCGGGCACTGCAACGAGTGCCGAAAGCAGAATTCCGCGAAGCCTCATGGTGGCCTCCAGGTTCGGGTCCATCCTACGGGATACTCCTTCGATGCCGACCCGACTCGAATTGCTGCATCAACCTCCAAACTCTGAATTCCTCATTCTGCGCTCTGCGTTCAGGGCGTCCCAAACACCGCGGCCCGGAGGGCTCGCGGTTCGTATACCCGTCCCGCCCGGATAACCTGCTCCAGGTTACGAAGGTCGGAGATTCTTTCGACAGGACGTCCGTTGACGACGATCAGGTCGGCAACCTTCCCGACCGAAATGCTGCCGTAATCCCGGTCATCTTTCATGACGCGGGCGGCCGCAATTGTGGCAATCTGAAGTACCGCCGGCGCCGGAATGCCACTGTGCTGATAGAGCTCGAGCTCGAGAATGAACGTCGAACCAGTGTTGTTGTCGGTACCAGCCACGAGCGGCACGCCAGCTTCGTAGAGCCTCTTCAGGAGCCGCGCGTATTGGACAGCGCCGGGATTCCCCTGACCGGTGAGCGCGCCCTGTCCCATCCACAAGTTGAAGGTCCCGTCGATGACCGTTCCTTTCTCCTTGAGGTGGTTGATCAGGGCCGTCATCTCCGGTGAATCAACGTTGTAGTTAGGCGCCACGGTGGCGGCCACGGCGGAATACGCGCGCATGGTCGGCCAATACAACGAGTCCTGGAAGAAGTTCGAGAACAGGAACGCGGCGTGGTTGATCTCATCGAACCCGAGATTCACGGCGGCGGTCACGCTCATCCCACGCGGGACGTGGCCGCTCAATCGCATCCCTCGCTTGTGCGCTTCACTCGCGATCGTCGGCACATAGTCGGGGGGCAGCAGGTTGTAGATCTTGATCTGCTTGTACCCCAGCGAGTCGTACATCGCGACCAGCGCCTTCGCCTCAGCCTCGTTGCGGACGATGGCGTCGGAAGGACCGGCCCAGGCACCCGGACCTTCGATGAAACCGGCGAGAATCGTGCGAGGCGAAAGCACCTTCCCGGCATTCGCCTGGTCGCGAATCTGAACACCGACGTCGGTATCGGCGGCCAGGTCGCGAATGGACGTCAGGCCCGTCGCGAGTTGCAGGATCGCTCCACTCGACGCGCTGTTGGCCTGGAAGTGCGTGTGCATGTCCCACAGCCCCGGCAGGACCGACTTGCCCGTCGCATCGATGACCGTTGCACCCGGAGGAATCGCCACCGCGTCAGCCGGACCGACCGTCTCAATTCGATCGCCATGGATCACCACCGTCGTCTTCGGCATCATCACGCCGCGTTCCGAATCGAAGACGTCGCCGTTCCGAATCACGATCCGCTCGTTCGACGGCTTCGTCAGGCGTTGTGCCAGTGCTTCTGCCTGACGACCGCGCCACGCAATCTCGATCCGGCGCAGCGCCGGCAGGGCGGATTCTGCGCCCGGGCGCACGGGCATGAACCACTGTACATCTGAGGCGACGAAATCGCCGCGCTCGTCGATCCACACCCCACTTGGAGTCGAGTTCTGGCCGTGAATCATGGCGAGGCGCAGGCGTTGCCTCGCGCCGCCTATCGAGACCGCGGTATCGGCGATGATCTCCAGTCGCGCCCTACCCTGCGGCAGCAGGCGCGCGGTGCGATCCGGTTGCCGGAGCAGGTGCTGGGCAAGGAGCGCGGTCTCCCAGGGAACGCCGCCGGTGCGGAAGAACATCCCCGGCTCGACCTTCACGGCGGTCGCCGTAGGTCCGCGGCCTCCGTTTGTCGCGCCACGGCCGCCGGCACCAAAAACCGTCCAGCGGGCTGAATCACCGGCGATCTCGAACCGCATCGTCGGTTCGCCTGACGCGCCGTCAGCCCCGATGCCTCGCAGCTCTGACCCGATCAATTCGCCGGAAGGCGAAAGACGGTACCTGGCCTCGAAACGTCCGCCACGGTTCCGATCGACGTAGATGTACCGCACGACGACGTTCGATCCGTCACGGAAGACCAGCATTTCACCCGCCAGGCGCCCGTGGTTGAGCACCGGATAACGCACCGTGTCCGGAGCGAACGAGACCGGCGGAACGGCAGTCATGAGCGCGGCTATGATGGATAGCGACGAGATCAACATTTCGTTTCTGATGGCTGCGAGGGAACGTCAAAGGCCCTCGGAATCTTGGCGTGCCACGGTGACGCGGCAAGGCAATTACGGGCGCAAGGGCGCACGTCCTCTTGTGCGGTGACACGCCGAACGGGATTCTAGGCGCTTCACAACCAATGGACCTTCGCATGGCCTCAGCGCAGCAGGAGCAATGGGGGACCAAGCTGGGGGTAATCCTGGCAGTGGCGGGTTCCGCCGTAGGACTTGGCAACTTCCTTCGTTTCCCCGGACAAGCTGCTGCCAACGGTGGCGGAGCATTCCTGATCCCGTATTTCGCGGCCCTTTTGCTGCTCGGCATCCCTATCGGGTGGGCGGAATGGGCGATGGGGCGCTATGGCGGGAAGAAAGGATTGCATTCGGCGCCGGCAATCATGGGACTCATGGCGAAGGGGGCCGTCGGCCGCTACCTCGGCGTCATCGGCGTGTTGATCCCGCTCGGCGTCTCGTTCTACTACGTGTTCATCGAGGCGTGGACGTTCGGCTACTTCCTCAAATACCTCGCCGGCGGAATTGGCGTCGACGTGAGTGCGCCAATCGCCGACCAGGCCGCCGCGGCGTCGACGTTCTACAACACGTTTACTGGTAACGCCGGTGACGGTGTCTTGTTTTCTCGAGACGGGATGCTGACCATCCTTTCATGGGCCATCGTTTTCGCCATCAACATCATCTTCGTCTACCGCGGCCTCTCGAAAGGCATCGAGAAATTCTGCTCCTACGCGATGCCGGCGATGGCTATCCTCGCACTGATCGTCCTGATTCGTGTCCTCACGCTCGGCACCCCTGATCCGAACCTGCCCGACCAGAATGTCATCAACGGTCTGGGCTACATGTGGAACCCTGACTACTCCAAACTAGGAAGCTTCCAGACCTGGCTCGCCGCTGCGGGGCAGGTCTTTTTCACCTTGTCGGTGGGGTTCGGTGTCATCATCAACTATTCGTCATACCTGAAACGGAACGATGACGTCGCGTTGTCCAGTTTGACGGCCAGCGCCACCAACGAGCTGTTCGAAGTTGGCTTCGGCGGCATGATCACCCTGACGGCGGCGTTCGTTTTCCTCGGGCTCAGTGGCACCGCGGCGGCAGTCGCAACCGGTTCATTCAGCCTTGGTTTCGCCACCTTGCCGGTGGTCTTCGCGCACATGGGCGCCCTCGGCAACATCGTCGGGGCGGCGTGGTTCTTCATGCTCTTCCTGGCGGCGATCACCAGCTCGCTTTCGATGTATCAGCCGGCGGTCGCCCTGGTGAAGGAGTCGTTAGGCTGGGCGCACGGGAAGTCGACGGCGGCCGTCGCCGTGCTGGGCACGATCGGCGCCTTCCTGACCCTCTGGTTCACCGAGGGCGGATCGTTCTGGAGCACCGTTGACTTCTGGGTCGGCACGCTCCTGATCTTTGTCATGGCCGGCGTGCAGATCATTTACTTCGGGTGGGTCTTCGGCATCGAGCGAGGATGGAAGGAACTCCATGCCGGCGCGTCGCTTCAGATTCCGCCCGTCTTCAAGTTCGTCATGAAGTACGTCGCCCCGACGTACCTGATCGTCGTGTTCGCTGGATTCTGTGCGCAGAACCTTGGCGCGTCGGTGACGGCGTCCTGGGCAACGACGGGCTCGCGTGTGGGCATGATCACCATCGGCGCGACTCTCGCGCTGCTCGTGCTCATCGTTCGTGCCGGTGAAGCGCGCTGGAAACGCGACGGCATCGATATCAACGACACCCAACCTGCTGACTGACGGAGGAACCGACCATGAACGCAGGTGGATGGATCACGATGCTGGTGTCGCTCGCTGTGGTGTGGGGCGGCACGTTCTGGTGTTTCCGGCGAGTCCTCCGCACGCCTCAAGACGAGAAGGCACCGCCGGGGCTTGGACCGTAATCACCCGGAGGCGCGGAGACACGTCAGCCAGGATTCACCGAGAACGCACCGAATCCTCAGGGCGGTTCCCCCTGGGTCGCGTCACCGCGTGATGCTAGCGACCGGGCGCCTTCGCCCAGCGAACCCCGTACCCAAGCCGATCTCGCAGTAGCCCGCTCGGCGGTGAAAAATCGCCCGCGGCCAGGCAGATGTCGTTGAGGATCGGGCCGGCGCCTGTCATCAGCAGGTCCACGTCGATTCCCGTGGCCACACCCATCCCCTCGAACATCGCGGCGAGCGATTCGGTGGCGATGTTGCCTACCATCTGAGCGCCGTTCCCTCCGGCAAGTGCTTTCGCGGCCATGCTGCCACCAACACCGCCGAGCGACGAGTCGAAGGTTCGCACACCCTTCAGCCACGCCGCGTACGCGTTGGTGATTCCTGTGCCGAATCGGTCGTGGAGGTGGACACCCACGCGATCAAGACTGCCCAGTACGTCGCCGATGGCGTCGAGCACCTCACCGATCCGTAGCGGATTCGTCGTGCCGTTCGTGTCGGCCAGTGTGACGTAATCGCAGCCGAAGTCCACCAGCACCGTTCGACAAACGCGAACCACCGTCTCGAGATCCGACGTGCTCGCGGCGACCGCCATGTCCTGGAACGCGGCCGAGACGTGACCGCGGAGCGCGTACCCGTCGTGGTGCGCCATCCGTGAAACGTCGCCCGCAAGCGCCAGGACCTCATCCACGCTCCGGCCGCCGAAGTTCTTTCGCGCGTGTGCTTCGCTCGCCGTCGGGAAGATGGCGACGACGTTGAGCCGGGTTGCCGTGAAGCGCTGGTAGCCGGCCTCGTTAGGTACGAGTGCCGCCAGCTGGAGGCCGGGATGCGCACCAGGATCCAGGCGGTTCCCCAGTTCGTCTGAGACCGCCATTTGCGGCGTGCCCTTGGGCGAAACGAATGCGCCCACCTCGATGTGCCGAAGCCCGGACGCGATGAGCGCCTCCATCAACTGCACGCGGGGCTCCAGCGGCACAATGCGCCCACTCGCCGCCGCGTCGGGGCCGCCCACGTATTGCAGCCCGTCGCGTGGCGACATCTCGCAGATTCTCACGGCGGGCTCAGTTCTCGTCACGATCGCAACTCCGCAATTCGAGGGACCGTTAGCTCCGTTGACGACAACATATAAGACAAGGAGTCTTCTCCTACCTGCGTGGGTGAACTTGAGGTGTTTGTTAGGTTGCCGAGAATATCAGGTCAGGGTTTTGCAGGCGTAACTGCTTCGGATAGAAGTCCGTAGCTGAAGGCAGGGCGATTATGCTGATAGGTCAAGACACTTTGAGCGCGGAGGCGCGCCGAGGCAGCGCCGAGGCGAACAGAGGAAGTCATTGTTGATCTTCAATTCTGACACCGTTGTAGTTGTTCACCATTCGTTTTATGCCGTGCAGCAGATGCCTGACGTGGATTGATCGATAATCCCACGGTCCGTCGGCTGAGCCTGAGATGGGAGAGCAGCGCCGTCACACCTCGGCGATACTCCGTGCTTCCTCGGCGCGCCTCCGCGTTCATGAGGTTTTCCCACATGTAGAGCCAGCGCTTGCGTTCACTGGGCAGCCCCTGCCATCAATTGGGTCAGAGTGTAGTCTGACCCCATTCCCCGACTCGGCGCGACATGCGAACGAAGCGAAGCGGCGTGCCATCGGGCAATACGTCCACCACGTCTTCGTCGGCCGTGAAGCCGAGGGCGCGGTAGAAGGGCACGCCGGGAAGTGTGGCCATCAAGGTCAGGGCTCGGAATCCAGCCGCACCCGCAGCCTGCGCGGATTCGTCGAGCAGCATCCGGCCGATGCCACGACGCGCTGCCGTCGGCGCGACGAAAAAGGCCCTGATTCTCGCGGCGTCGACGGCTGGATCGAGAAACGATGTGGCACCAACCGGGCGCTGGTCTCCTCCATACAGTGTGTTCCGCTTGCTCCAGCCTCCACACGCCGCGAGCGAACCGTCCATCTCTGCCACGTAGTAGGTCCCATCCTCGATGAGCGCGGTATCGACGCCAAACACATACCGGATAGCCGATTCCGTTTCGGCCTCGCTATAGAACCCGCGACTGAGTTCACGCGCGGACGCCACGATGAGCGCGGACATCGCCGGAATGTCCTCTCGAGTGGCAATCCTCAGCGCGATTGCGTTGTGGTCCATGGCGCAGCTTATCACGCGGAGGCGCGGAGGACGAGGAGAACTATCATGCTGGGCACCGATCGAGACGTGCAGAGGGTCGTCGGGCTTGCCGCGGCTGTGGCCGCGTGCAAGGTTCGACGTTGCCCGACCCTTCCGTGGAGCATTCCCATGCGAACCAGTGTTGCCCTCCTGCTCATCATCCCCAGCGTTGCTGCAGCACAATCTGCAGACCTCGGCGCGGTTGCTGATCGCGTGTTTGCGCAGTGGACGCGCGCGACCCCGGGTTGTGCCGTCGGTGTGGCGCAGGGCGGCCGAACCGTGCTCGCGCGCGGCTACGGGATGGCCAACCTCGAGTCGGCAACGCCGATCACCGCCGAAACCATTTTTGAGTCAGGGTCGGTGGCTAAGCAATTCACCGCGTCCGCGATTCTCCTGTTGATGGCGGACGGCAAGCTGCGACTCGACGATCGCGTGCAGAAGTACCTGCCGGAACTGCCCGAATACGGACGACCCCTGACGATTCGGCATCTGCTCTCGCACACCAGCGGGCTCCGGGAGTGGAGTAACCTCGTGCAGGTCGACGGGTGGCCGCGCGGCAGCCGCGTTCATACGCAGGATGAGCTGCTCGAGACCGTGTTCTCGCAGAAGGAAATCAACTATCCCGTTGGCGACCACTACTCGTACACGAACTCGGGCTTCGGCCTTCTGGTCACGATCATAGAGCGCGTCAGCGGCATGCCCTTCGCGCGATTCACCACGGAACGCCTGTTCAAGCCGCTCGGGATGACGCAGACCACCTGGCGCGACGACTTCCAGCGCATCGTGCCCGGCCGCGCGCAGGCCTACTCGCGAAGCGGATCCGCCTGGGCGCTCGAAATGCCGTTCGAAAACGTCGTGGGGCCGGGCGGCATGTTGACGACGGTGACCGACTGGCTGAAATGGAACGACGCGCTCGACCGGCGCACGTTAGGTGGCTGGCTCGTCGACTCGCTCGAGTCCCAGGCGACGCTCACGTCGGGACGGAAGATCTCGTACGCGATGGGGCTCACGGTGGGCGAATGGCGCGGGCAGCGCGAGGTCGCGCACAGCGGGTCCACCGGAGGGTACGCGACCTACCTGATGCGGCTCCCGGCGCGCGGGATTTCCGTGGCGGTGATGTGCAATTCGGCTGGAGCCAATCCGACCTCACACGCGCGGCAAATGGCCGAAGCACTCGTCCCCGACCTGGCGCCAACCGTCACGCCCGACACGGTCACGCTCGATCCAGCGGCGGTTTCGCGCGTGGCAGGGGTCTACCGCTCATCGAGAACGTACGAGCCACTGTTTATCGGCGTGCAGGGACCCGGCGGGGGACGCGGAGGCGCCAACCTCCGCCAGCATCGGGATGGAGGGCTGCTCATCGGGAGCAACAAGGCCGTGTTCGATGGACCATCGGGCGGACCGCCAACCGGCCTTCGCCAGATCGCGGCGAACGGCGATACCATCGCGTTCCTCAGGGTCGGCAACGCGCCGTGGACGCCTAACGCCGCTGACCTTGGCGCGTTTGCCGGGGCATACCGGTCGGACGAGATTCGCGCCTCCTGGACCGCGCGAGTTGATAGCGGCCGGTTGGTCTTGTCCTCGCGACGCGGGAGCCGCCAGTTGCTGACTCCCGTCTACAAGGACGCCTTCGTGGGCGGCGGGTTCGGCACGGTCTGGTTCTCGCGCGACCCACGCGGAACCGTGAACGCCATGCATATCAGCGCCGCGCGTCTCTGGAACCTCACGATTCCAAAGGTCCGGTCGGTTCAGTAACTGGTCGCCGGTCGCTACGGTATGTACGCGATGCAGTCGATCTCGACGCGCAGTCCATCGCCAGGCAGCGCCGCCGCCTGCACCGTCGTCCGCGCCGGTCGATGGGTCCCGAACATCCGCGCATACACCGCGTTCATCGCGCCAAATTCGCGCATGTCGATGAGAAACACGCCACACCGGAGTACGTGCTGAAGGTCGGAACCTGAGGCGCGCAGAATGGCCTCCACGTTCCGCAGGCACCCCTCCGTCTGAGCCTCGATGCCATCGGGCATCGCCCCGGTCACGGGATCGCGCGCGCCCTGCCCTGACACGAATACGAGACGCTCGAAACCAACGGCCGGTGAATAGGGGCCGAGTGGCGTCGGCGCGGCGGCGGGCGAAATCAGTCGATGATCTGGCATTGTCCTTTGGATGTATTCGTGTGGTCAGGTTTCAGTGGAGAAGATGGGAGAACCGCGGGTGTCCGTTCTGCCTTCCGCCAACTGCCATTGCCCATCGGCCCCTCCCCGTGCGTCGTGCTCCATTTGCCGCAGCACCATTTCGTGATAGACGCCGCGAGCGGCCATCAACTCAACGTGTGTCCCGCGTTCGGTGATGCGGCCGTCTTCCATGAGCAGAATGAGGTCGGCGCGCCGGATCGTGGACAACCGGTGCGCGATGACAAATGTCGTGCGCCCCGCCAGCAGTGATGCCATCGCGGCCTGGATGAGCTGTTCACTCTCCGTGTCGAGATTGCTGGTCGCTTCGTCCAGAATCAGGATCTGGGGCCGGGCCAGGATGGCGCGCGCGATCGCCAGGCGTTGTTGCTGACCGCCCGAGAGCTTGACGCCGCGTTCCCCGATGAACTGGTCGTACTTCTCCGGCAATCGCTCGATGAACTCGTGCGCGTTGGCGCGCCGGGCCGCGTCCTCGACTTCCGCGTTCGTCGCGTCGTGACGGCCGTAGGCAATGTTGTCGCGCACCGATCCATCGAAGAGAAAGACGTCCTGCTGGACAATCGCGAGCAGTTCGCGGTAGCTGCGCAGCTTGAAGTTGCGGATGTCTTCGCCGTTGAGGAGGATCCGCCCGCGCGTCGGGTCGTGAAACCGCGCCACGATATCCGTGACCGTGGTCTTCCCGGCGCCGCTTCGCCCTACCAGCGCCACGACCGACCCGCCCGGGACCGTAACGTTGAAGTCGCGCACCACGGGCTGCCCTTCGCGATACTCGAACTCCACGTCCTCGAATCGCATCTCCTGCACGGTGATCGGCGCGTCCACCGCCCCTGGGCGATCGGGCTTGTCGTCCTCCATCGCCAGGACCTCGAAGACGCGCTCCATCGCCGCCAACGAACGCTGCAATTCGGAGAACGAGTTCACGATCGACCAGACCGGGTTCAACAAGAGGAACGTGAACCACTGGAAGGCCATGATGTCGCCGATGGTTGCCCGGCCGGCGAGGTGCAGGTGACCGCCGTACCAGATGATCACGACATTCACGACGCCTAACAACAGTCCCCACGTGCCCCACAGCAGCATTTCGCGACGCTGCGCGAACAACTCCTTGCGCAGCACCGTGTGGCGGCCGGTCATGTATTCGGCCAGTTCCCGCACCTCGCGCCCAAACGCACGCACCACCCTGATGCCCGAAAACGTCTCGCCCACCCGTCCGTCGATCGACTCCACATCCTTTCGCACCGAGCGGTAAATCGGCCGAACACGGCGCGCTGCCGTAAAGCTGATCAACATGGCGCCGGGAATGATCGCCATCGCCATGAGCGCCAGGCGCCAGTTGAGTGTCAGCAGGATCCCGATCGCGACCATCAACCGGATCACTGCAATCGACGGCGAGATGACCGCCATCTGCAGCAGGCCCGTCGTGGTGTCGACATCACCCGTCAGGCGCGACAGGATGCCGCCGGTCTTCATGTCCCAGAGCTTGGGGAGCGGCAGGTGCAGCATCCGATCGAACAGCGCGCGGCGCAGTGAGAGCATCACGCGCACGTTCAGGAGCCGTTGCCGGTAGTCCTTCAACGCCTGCAACAGGTTCGACAGGATGATCACGGCCAGGAACGTCCCGCCGACGAGGTTGAGCCTCGTCAGGCGGCCCGCGGCATCGAGCTCCGGATTCAGCAGAACGCGGTCGATGATGTTCCGCATGAAGAGCGGCTCGACGAGCTGGATGCCAGCCGCGCCTACCGCGAGCGCGAAGACCAGGCCGACCCGATAGCGGTGCGGATACAACCAGTGGAGGTATTCGCGCACGAACTGCCGGCGATTCCCCTTCCTCGAAGCGGCCGCCTCACTGAGCTCTTCAGGCGCCTTGCCAAGCCGCGCCGCGTCAGTCAGCGCGTCGAGCCGGCGGTGCCGGTAATCGTCGAGAAACTGCCGAAAACGCTGGCGAGAGGTGTGGGGCCGCTTGGCCCCGGGAAGATCCGGCATTCGGTCCTGCGGTAATGGGGTCCTGCGCCCTTCGGGCCCTGCGCCGTCCGCGCACGCCCTTCGAGCACGGCCCTTCGAGCACGCCCTTCGAGCACGCCCTTCGAGCACGCCGTTTCGAGTACGCGTTCGATGAACCTATATCCAGTTCCGCTCGCCGTCGGCTGGCCACCGTGCCCTTCACCCCGCGCACAAAGCCTTTCGCCCCGTCGACAACCCTGTCGGTCTCCCTGCGTGTCCGACAAGTCATGCCGGGACTTCGATCGATCGCGCTGACCGCGGTGGTCCTGACGTTCGGACAGGAGCCCGAAGTGCGTCTCGGGAATCCGACCGGCACCATCGCCGAGCCCTATTCCGATCTCTTCGGGTTGGCTGAGCTTCCCGATGGCCGAGTCATCGTCGCCGATCGGGTGCTCAAGGAGTTCTCGGTCGCGGATTTCCGGGCCGGCAGTCGGCAGGTCCTTGGCCGCAACGGGCCAGGCCCCAACGAGTACCAGTCGGCCTTTGGCGTCATCCGGTGGCGCGGGGACACGCTCCTCGGTTACGACGCCACAGGAACGCGACTGGTTCGCTTCACGCCCGCTGGAACCATGGCTGGGTCTCACGCCATGGCCTTGCCAGGCGAGGCCGGTGGTGTCGGACCTCCCCGTTCAGTGGACCGGGCCGGCAACCTGTATTGGGACACGCCCCGCGTCGATCGGGTGGCCATGAAGCGAATGCTCAAGGCGCGCATCCTGCGCTGGATGCCCGGCCAGGAACGGCCGGAGGTCGTCGCGGAATTCACCGACCACACCGAGGACGATCATCACCTCCGGTATCGTGCCATGCCGCGGACCGATGCCTGGGCGGTGACGCAGGACGGTCGCGTCGCGATTCTGTCGGCCACCGAGTATCGGCTCCGCTGGTTGCGCGACGGTCGAGTCGTCGACTCCGGTCCGCCCATTCCGTTCAACCAGGTACCAGTCACCGCGGCTGAACGGGACGCGTTTCGCGAACAGAAATCGCTCGAAGGTGGCGGAGGTGCGAGCATCGGGGTCGGGCCCGGGGCATCGGCGCCACGCATGTCCCTCGAACGAGTAAAGGCGGCCTGGCCCGACTCCCTCTTCCCGCGCACGATGCCACCGTTCGAGGCGCACGCGATGCTATTGTCGCCTAACGGCGATTTCTACGTGGGCCGGACCGGCGCGGCATCAGAAAGCGTCCGCCGAGTCGACGTGCTGGACGAGTCCGGCCGGCGTCGCGCCACGATCCGGTTACCCGAGCATAGCCGACTGGTCGGCCTCGGAGTTCGCGCGATCTACGTGCTCCGGTTCGATGACGACGGCCTCCAGACGTTGCAGCGATTCGCGTACCCGATACTGACACGTTGACCCGGGACGGGCTCCGCTTCGGCCCCGGGTCACTGCTGCCCATCCACACACGCACCCGGTAGTCCCCGTCGCGGTGGCAAACACCTTGCCCCCGCGTCAGTTTCCGGTGTGCGCCCAACCGTCCTCCTCGGCATCGCCGCAGCCGGCACCGCTCTTGTCGGCTCGTTGACCCTGGCTCGACCAGGCACCGTTGGCGTCGCACCGCTGCTCGCGGCGTCAGCAACGTCCTCGCAGGGTTTTCGCCGTTTTGTCTGGGAGCCTAACGTCCCTTACGACGGCAAGTTCACCTTCGCCCGCATCAGTTACACCGTCTACGGCGGCCGGAGCGGCTGGGAGTACGACTACCCCGCCATGGAACGCCACCTGATGACGATGCTCGAGGAGATTACCGAGCTGCATCCCCATCGCGCGGGCAGCAACATCCACGCCCTCGACGACCCGGAACTGCTCAAGTATCCGGTCGCGTATTTGTCAGAGCCCGGCTACTGGCATATGAGCGAAAGTGAAGTCCTTGGGCTCAGGACGTACCTGGCCAAGGGCGGATTCCTGATCGTCGACGATTTCATGCAGAACGAATGGTACAACTTCGAACGTGAGATCCTCCGCGTTCTGCCTGACGCGAACATCGAGCACCTGAAGGTCACACATCCCGTGTTCGATTCGTTTTTCAAGATCGATTCGCTGGACATGCCGTATCCGAACCGCGAGTGGTTGCGTGCGGAATTCCTCGGTATTCACGAGGACAACGATCCAAAGAAGCGGCTGATGGTCGTCATCAACTACAACAACGACATCGGTGATTACATGGAGTGGTCGGACCAGAACTTCTGGCCCGTCAACGTCACGAACGATGCCTACAAGTTCGCGATCAACTACATCGTGTACGGGATGACGCACTAGGGAGACAGGGGATGGGGGAAACCATCGCCTTCGCCCTCCCGTTCTGTTACCTACGATGATTTCGCTTCGCAGCCTTCGCGGTCTGGCGCCAATTCTCCTCCTGCTCGGCGCAGGGGCGTGTGACGGCCTCCGCCGCGTCGCCGAGGGACTGCTCGACCAGCGCCCCCCGCGCCAGCGCTATGTGGAGGCGCTCAACAGCGCAGGACTCGCGAAGACGGCCCTCGCGCTGGACTGGATCACCGCCGGCGACCGCGCCGTTCGCGAGGCTCCGCTCGTGACGTCGCCGCACGAGGAGCAGGGTTACTTCGAACCGGGTGAACCCTCGGCCATCGCGCTACGTGTTCTGGTGCGTCGAGGTCAGGAGATCTCGTTCGAGATGGACCTGCCGGGTGACACCGCCACCACGATGTTCCTGGATGCCTGGGCGATCGCTGAAGATTCGGGCGAAGCGTTCGAGCATTTGTTCTCCGCCGATTCCGGTGTGCGCTCGATCCGCCTCACGCCGCGACGTGACGGAGAAGTCATCGTGCGCGCCCAACCTGAATTGCTGCGCGGCGGGCGGTTCCGCGCGGCTTTGCGCCTGGCGCCCACCCTCGCATTCCCGGTCAGACCGGGCACGGAGCGGGACATCGGCAGCAAGTTCGGCGCGCCGCGTGATGCCGGAGCCCGCAGTCACCACGGAATCGACATCTTTGCCAGGCGTGGAACACCCGTGGTCGCAGCAGCGGAGGGTGTCGTGAATCGCGTCAACGAAACCAACATCGGTGGGAAGGTCGTTTGGGTCCGCGACGTGTTCGGTAATTCCCTCTACTATGCGCACCTCGATAGTCAGGCCGTCTCGTCAGGCATGCACGTGGACGTCGGTGATACGTTGGGATTTGTCGGCAATACGGGCAACGCCAGGACGACGCCTCCTCACCTGCATTTCGGCGTCTACCGCCGCGGCGAGGGCCCGATGGATCCCTTCTGGTTCGTGCACCGGCCGGGTGGAAACCTGCCCCGCCTCGTCGCGGACACCAATCGGTTGGGTCGGTGGGTCCGATTGAGCGGTCAACGCGCGACGCTCCTCGCCGGTCCCAGCGTCCGCTCCGATACCGTCGGCCTGCTTCCACGGCACACGACCATGCGTGTGGTATCCGCGGCCGGCGAGTATTACCGGGTGCGGATGCCTGACGGTGTGACTGGCTTTGTCAGCGCCCGTTTGACCGAACCAGCCGAGCGCGCCATCGCCACGATTCCTGCCGGCGAAACCATCCTGGCCCGACCCGCCGTCACGCACGGCCCGTCGGACGTCGTTGCCGTCGTCGCAGAAGGCGACAACGTGGGAGTCCTCGGACGTTTTGGCGAATTCGTCCTGGTCCGATCGAGCCGCGGCGTTTCGGGTTGGGTGCTCCAGCACTAATACCAAAATCGTCGGCTGCGGGCATCCGGTTGCGGCGCTAATTTCGTGTCGTTCATCGCCGGACCGCATGCCCTCAACGCGCACGCTCCTCAAGCACACCGCCCTGGCTTTCCTGCTGTCTGGATGCCAGCGCAAAGAGCCAACGCGCATCGGCGACGCGTACCCTCGAGACGGGACGTCAACTCCGTTTCTGGCCGCGATACAGCCGTCGATTGAATCGACGGGCGTCGTGATCTCGAAGTGGAGCGTGTTTGGTGATCCTAGTACAACGATCCAGATGAACACGGAACAAGCCACCGTGTTCGCCAACGACCCGTCGGTCGTCGCCGTCGTGGGACACACCGGTAGTCGCGATGCCCTGATGGGGGCGGTGGTCTACAACTCAAGGAGCGTCCCCCAGGTTGTTCCTAACGCGACCAGCAGCCACCTCGCCGAAGTCGGACCGTGGACGTTTACGCTTGTGCCAAACGATTCCGTCGAAGGCGCGTTTATCGCAGACTACGCAATCGATTCGCTCCACGCGGCTCGTGTGAGCGTTCTGTTTCTCGGCGACGAATACGGCATCGGCCTGCGCGATGGCGTGCGGGCGGCGCTTCGCAAGCGTGGGACCGATCTTGTCGACGCGTCGATGATTCCAACGGAGTGGTGCCTGGCGGAACCGGCGGCCAGCATTCACAAGGCGATTGTCAGCGCGGCGCTCCGCCGCGCGCGCCCGGATGCCGTTGTGGTAGCCACAGGGTCGGTGAGCGGGTGGTGCGTCGCCGACTTCATCCACGCGGCGAGTCCTGCCACCTGGATTTTATTTGGAGACGGAATGGACGGGGCCCGGCAAGTTCCTGACCTTCCGCTACGGATCGTTCCCGAGCGTATCCGGGGGGTCGAGTTCTGGGCGCCGGGCAGCGATTCTCTCAATACCGCGTTTGTCGATCGCGTACAGAAGGCCACGAACAGCCCGCCCGTCGCCTCGCACGCGCTGCAATACGATGCATTCATGTTGCTGGGCGCGGCGGTTCGCGAAGCTGGACCAGATCGCCACGCCATCCGACGCTGGCTCGAATCACTGGGTCGCACACGCGAACCGTGGCAAGGGGTCACGGGTCCGATCGCCTTCAATCGACCACGCAGCGAGATCCTGCGCATGAGCGGTCCGACACGGACGACGCAATGACGGATTCCACGCGCGTCCGTGGTTCGCTTCGGAGTTCGATCATGGCGGTGGGCGTCGCCGCCATTGCGTACGTCGCGGTGTTGGGCCTCCTCGTCAGGCTCGCGGTCCAGCCGGCTTCATCGCGGTTACGCGAGGCCAGCCAGGCCGTTCTCGAGGAGTACGGCGAGAGCACGGTCCGCAACAACGCGATGGACGCCGCAATGACCAATCTGCGGCAACTACTCCGCGTTGCGCGCGCCGACGCGATATCGCTCGACACCCTGGAAGCGATTCGGGTTCGCGTTGAACGCCTCGCGGAGACCTCGACGGCCTTGAACCGGCTGGCGGCATCGTCAGGCTCGGCATCCGCGCTTCGCCTCATGCTGGCCGAGGTTGTCGTGTACGAGGATCGACAGCGCAGCGAGTTGCTGGGCGCCATCGCGTCCCTGGAACTCCGCGACCTGACAGGCGCCGAGAGAATGCTGGAGCGGGCCGATTCACTCGACACGCCGCTGTCCGAATCGTTGAACAAGGCGACCGGCATGGCGCTCCAGGAGATGACCGCGCACCAGGACAACCTCGCCAGCGCACTGACCACGATGAACACCGTGGTGTGGATCTGGTTGTTAGGTGGCCTGGTAGCGCTGGCGCTCCTCGCCCTCTTCCTGAGGCGTCGACTGCACGGCCCGCTCACGCGGCTCGACGGCGCGATCGATCGCATCAGCGCCGGTAATCTCGATGTGCAACTGGAGGCTGAACATCCCGACGAGCTGGGACGTGTCGTTCAACAGTTCAATCGCATGACGGCGATCCTGCGTCAGCGCGCAATCGAAGACGAACAGCGTGCCGAAGATCGTACCGCGGCGCGGACGCGGCTCATTCTGGATGCCGCGCTCGATGCCGTTGTCGTCGCCGACGCGGACGGCGTGATCAGGGAGTGGTCGCCACAGGCCGAAGTGGTATTCGGATGGACCCGTGCCGAGATGATCGATCGCCGGATCGCAGATACCATCATCCCGTCCGAATTCCGGCTCGCACACAACGCCGGCATCGAGCGATACCGGCAGACCGGGCAGGGTCCCTACCTGAACCGCCGGCTCGAACTTGCAGCCCAGCGTAAGGACGGTACGAGGTTCCCTGTAGAAATCACGATTACGCCCCTGCAGCGCGGTAACCAGACGGAGTTCAGCGCGTTCATCCGCGACATCACGGAGCGCAAGCGCGCCCAGGCCGCGCTGTCGGAGAGCGAAGCCCGCTACCGGGCGGCGTTCCAGCAAGCCGGCGTCGGAATGGTCGAGGTCGGCCTTGACGGAAAGTACCTGAGGATTAATCCCGCGTTCGAGGAACTCGTTGGACGTCCGGCAGCGGAGATCATTGGGAACACAATCAGCGAGCTGACCCATCCCGAGGATCGCGAGGCCGACGAAGGTGCGTTTCGCCGGATGGTAGGAGGCGGATCGCTGGTTCGGCGGCAGAAACGGTATCTGCGTCCCGATGGCGCCGTCGCGGTAGCGAACCTGACGGCCGCCGTGGTACGCGACTCGTCAGGCGCGCCGATGTACGTCGTGACCGTCGCGCAGGACGTCACGGCGCAGCGCAGGCTGGAAGAGGAACTGCGGCAAGCCCACAAGATGGAGGCGTTGGGGCAACTGGCCGGCGGCATTGCGCACGACTTCAACAACCTGCTCACGGCGATCATCGGGTACGCCGACCTCATGCGCGCTTCCGATGGGGCCACCGTCGTCGTGAAGGAGGATGCAGCCGCGATCCTGGCGACGGCTGCGCGCGGGGCCGATCTGGCTCGCAACCTGCTCACCATGGCGCGGACTGCACCCGCGCGTGACGAACCCGTCGACGTTCACCAGGCGATCAACGAGGTCAAGGACATCGCCGCGCGAACCTTCGACCGCCGGATTTCGATGACGCTGCACCTGGAGGCACGCCGACCGATCGTTACCGGTGATCGTTCATTGCTGACCAACGCGTTCCTGAACCTCGCCTTGAATGCGCGCGACGCGATGCCTGAGGGGGGACAGCTCAGCATCACGACAACCGACGAAACGCTCGATCAGGATGACTGCGACCGTCTCGCTGGAGTGATCGAGCCAGGTCCGTTCATCGTCGTGCGCGTCGAGGACACTGGCACCGGGATGCCTCCCAGCGTTCAGCGGCGCGTTTTCGAGCCGTTTTTCACCAACAAGCCGGTCGGAAAGGGAACGGGCATCGGGCTGTCCATGGTCTACGGAACCGTTCGATCTCACGCCGGCGCGATCGAACTGGAGTCGAGGGTCGGTGCCGGCACGGCGTTCACCATTCATTTGCCACTGCGATTGCGGGACGTGCAAACGCCTGACACGAGCGCACCCGCTGTTCTCACGGGCACGGGGAGAATCCTTCTCGTGGACGACAATGAGACCGTTCGCGACGTGGCCACGCGGATGCTGAAACAGCTCGGCTACGATGTCGAATGTGCGGTCGACGGCACGGACGCCGTAGAGCGGGTGTCGAGCGATCCGGAGGCGTTCGATCTGGTCATCCTCGACGGAAATATGCCCCGCCTTCATGGGCGCGACGCGGCGATCCTGCTCAAGGAAGTGGCGCCAAACCTCCGGCTCGTGTTGGCCACAGGCTACCTCGAGCCGGGAGACTTCGATCGCCTCGCGACAAACGGATTCAGCGCCGCGATCGCCAAGCCGTATTCGATGAGCGAACTCTCGCGGCTGGTGGCGCAGCAACTCGCAACCGTGAAATGACCGTTTGGAAGGGCCCCCCCGATCCTTTGGATCGGGGGGCCCTTTTATTTGATGAAGACATTTTGAACGCAGAGGTTTCGCTGAGGTTCGCGGAGTAACACATAGCCAAACAACAAACAAAACAAAACAACACAACACAACAACACAAAACAAACAAACGCAAAACACTAATGAGTTTTGTGTTAGGCACTCCGAATCACTGTTCACTCCTCTGCGAGTTCTCCGTGATTCCTCCGCGTTCCTCTGCGTTCAAAGTGTTTTGACTTACCCGCGCGAATCTGCGTTCAAAGTGTTTTGACTTACCCGCGCGAATCCGCCACGCGCCGGGAAACCCGCGCTCCCGCCGCGAACAGTGTCATCGCGAAGACCACCGCCATTCCTGCCCCCAGGCGCTCCACACCGGTCGGCGCCGTGATGACGTCTTCGATTCCGCTGAGTGCTCCCAGGAAGAGCGCGGCCATGAACCATGACAACACGCTCACGCGGCCCCACGCCAGGAGCGCCAGGAGCACAACCGATGTCGTGACAATCATCCACGCGGCCGATTGCCAAGCCGCCGCGTCGCCTCCAGCCATCGTCCGCGTGGACAGCACCGTGACGCCCATCAACACCACCAGCACAACCGCCAGCAACACTCGCATTTCGCGGCGCGCTGAGAATCCCCGCAGCGCAAGGGCCGGAATGCCTACCGCGAGCACGATCGCGATGGCGCCGGGAATCACAGCAGTGATCGGCGCCAACGCGGGGAGAACCTGGTTGAGCAGCGTGCTGGGCGGGCCGGGCATTTCTGACGAATTCAGCCAGCGCCCGCCAAGGCTCAGCACCAGCGGTAAACCGCCAAGCGCCATCGCAACCCTGGTGTCAGCGGACCAGCGCCCGGTCTTCGAGCCGGCGACGAGCGGAATTCCCGCGCGCATGCGGAGGCCGTTCAAGAGCAGCCAGATCGCCGCCAGGAGGAAGGCCCCAATCAGCGACATGAACTGCGCCGCCCAGACGCTCGTTAGGAATGTGCGCCACGGGCTCGCGGTATTGTATCGAGACAACTCGGTGGGTAATCCCTGCAACGAACCTGCCACTGACACGATCGCGATGACGGCGATTGCGATGACTAACGAGCGCCTGCTCAGGTCGTCGGTCGCCAACATCGGGCGTCGGCGCGCGCGGACCACCGCCCAGAACAGGAGGCCGAGCGCGGCCATCCCGGGCAGCGCCACGCCCACCAACTCGGACTGTTCCTTGCCGCGCGTTTCACGCACAAAGGACTCCGGAAGCTCGACGCCCTGTCGCACCGCGACAACTTCATCGCCGGCAATCGAAACCAGCGTGCGTGCCGTTGCGGCGGCCGGTAATGCGATGGTCGTATCGACGTACGTCACGGTGACATCGCGTCGCGACGGCTTCTGCGTCTCCTCGTACTTCACCTCGGTGAAGTCGGCAGTCATGAAGCCGGCGGTGTTCAGCGCTGCCGTCGCGAGCGTTCGTATCGAGTCTTGAGACAACGATGCGCCGGGAGCGACTTCCGGCACGACGTGCCGCACATCGAGGGGGCGACCGTCCGGGAAGATCCGAATTCGCCATTCCTCGGCGCGCTCGGCGAGTGAGGTGTCGGTCCGCACATAACGAGCGACCCACCAGGCAGGGACGGCGTAAGTGGGCGCAAGGGTCGTAGCCAGCGACTCCGCATCGTGCGTTCTCAGGAATCGACGCCAATACCGCGTCGTGTCGGTAGCAGTCCCGATCAGTTGGCGCCGACCGGCCGGGTCCACTCCATGTGCTCGAAGCATCGAGTCCGCTACCGCGCCGATCTCCACGCGCGACACCGTGAATTCCGGTCCCGCGGTGGGAGCGGCTTCGGGCGGCCACAGCGACGCGACCACCGCCACCACCGGGATGACAACGGTGAACAGTCGCAAGCGCGCCTCGGTGACCGTCGGAGCGGTCGCTGCAGGCGCCTCGACAGTCTCCGCTGGCGCGACCGGCGGTGCGAGGCTGGGCGCGGTCCATGACTCGAACCAGGCTCCCTCGCCTAACGGCAGCCAGCGTCCCTGACGTAACCGCGCCCACATCACCACCAGCGCGGGCGCCATGAGCGCCAGGAGCGTCAGCGCCGATGTCGTGCGGTACTCCGTGCCCGATCCAGCGGTCGCAAAGAGCCCGAACAGCACCAGGTCGTACACGAAATGCGCGATGACTGGTACCAGAATCCCGAAACGCAGGAACAGGACGCCCCAGACGCACGCCTCGAGGAAAATCTCGACGCCACGCGAGTAGGGCGGCCACGACGGATACGTGGAGTGCGCGAACCCGAACAGAAGGGCTGTGGCCACCACACCCGCGGCCATCCAGCGCTCCTTGTCGGCACGGGGGCCAGCCCACAGGGCAATGATCGATAGCGGTACTGCCCGAAAGAGCGCCTCTTCGGAAATCGCTGCCTGCAACGACAACCCGATCCCCGCCACCCAAGGCAGAGGACTCGCGATCCGGTTTGGGTCGTCGATCATCTCGCTCGGCACCCACCAGCCGACCGCGCCGCGGGTCACTGCGTAGAACGCCGCCACGTACGCGAAGCCAATGGCGGCAGCGACGTATCCACCTCCCACCCGCGCTGCAACCTCGCGCGTCCCCCGGTTCTTCCAGAATTGCCACCAGTCCAGGTGCCACGGGAACGCGTGACGCGTTAGGGCTTCCGCGGCGGCGAGCGTGAGCGCCAGGAGCAGTACCGTGAGGCCGCCAGCCACGAGCGCTACGACAATGCTGGTCAGTTGGTGCAGATCCGCCGAGCCCGCGGTGTCGTACGACATCCATGAAGCCGGGAGCTCGTTGAGCGCCGCGACCGTCACAAAGGCGCCGACAACGAGCCCGATGGCCGTAGGCGCGCTCCACCGCACCGTGTGCTCGCGCGAATACCGCCGGAGCGCGATCATCGCGACGACGATGAGCCCGAGCATACCAATGGTCGAGAACAGGCCGAGCAGGTCGTTCGCCGAGCGCATTTCGGCGTAGCGTCGGCCGAACGACTCAGGGATCACGACGTGGGGATGCGCTGCGGCGACCAGGTCTCCCGCGATAACCACGTCGAGCCGGAGCGGCGCACCGGAGATCGTCCGCCCGATGCGTTCATACGTGTAAGTGCGGTCGATGCGGTCGCTCGGTTTCCGCGTCACGTATGACGAGGCAAGCGGCGACCACTGGCCGTTAGGCTCACCGAGCCTTGGCTCACCGAGCCTTGGCTCACCAAGCCATTGCGTCAATACGGAGTCGGCCATCTGCCGACCAGCGGAATCGTCCACCGACGGCCTGACGAGCGAATCGGGGAGAATCCTGCTTACTCCAATGACACGCCCGTCAGGAGCGAGTCGTATTTGCGCTTCACGCGCGTCTCCCGGAGTGAACGCGCGGACCAACCAGCTGTAGAGCGCTACGTCGCGCCCTTGTAGGAGCAACTCGAGCGAATCCCTTCCGCCCCCGGCCAGCTCGACGAAGGTCCGCAGGGAATCGTCCGATGTAAACGCGATGGCGCGGCGCGCCGAGTCTGGCGCGAGGTCGTGAGCAGTGATGAAGGCATTTGCGCGCTCGAGGGCATCCTCACGACTGATGCGATCGCTGATCGCGAGAATCGGGAACGCCCGTGGGAAGAGCCATGAAGCCAGGGCAGCCGCGGCCAGGCCAACCACGAGCAGAACGACGGCGGAACGCTTCACGCGGGAATGGCCTTGGCTCCAAGGGGGAGGACAGCTACCAGGCGTGCGCGGGAACTGGCGCTTCAGTCGGGGCGCCGTCAAGCAACAACGCCGGCCAGGCAGTTAAGCCGGCCGGCGCTGATGTTAGAGTGGAGGCGCGGGGATTCGAACCCCGGTCCGAGACTGGATCGACCACAGCATCTACGTGCGTATCTCATCGTTCAGGGTCTCCGTGAACTGGCCGATGAGCCGCCGATTCCCGGACAAGCCTTCTAAACTTTCGCCCGACGCCGGAAGGCGCAGCGCCGGACTATCCCGATATTGCGATACCCATGACGCCGCCTCGGGCGGGCTTCATCATGGGCAGGTGCAGTAACTGCGTCAGAGACGCGAGTTACGCAGCCAATGCCAGGTTGTTGTTGGCAGTTGAAATTTTCCCGAGTGTTTTACCAGGGCTCAGGAGTCCTGGGCACGCAGCCACAGCTTCACCGACCCCGTCGAAGCCAAGTCGCCCCCGTAGGTCTGGTTGAAACGTAGTGGATCTGACCCCTACGTCAACGAGTTGAAGACATGCGAACCAACGTGAAGTCACGAGCGGAATGAACAAAAGCACAACAACTTGCGTCATTCCGCTCATAGCGAACCTTCCTTTGAAGCTGCTCGGCTCGGTGCTGGTCCTGATGGCCTGCTCCGGCGCAGACTCAGGGCT
>Ga0070698_100000108_pt1 | contig 69455 bp, 55 predicted proteins | sample KBSK1502metaG_FD_65477 | JGI IMG/M metagenome (GOLD analysis project Ga0070698, IMG submission 65477) | Corn, switchgrass and miscanthus rhizosphere microbial communities from Kellogg Biological Station, Michigan, USA - KBS K1-50-2 metaG | ecosystem: Host-associated > Plants > Roots >... | reverse complement strand
CAACGCATTCGCAAGCACGTCTGGTCTCGCGATCGTGGCCGTTGTCGCGTACCCGGTTGCCGCGCAACACGCAACCTGGACATTCACCACATCATCCATCGCGCACACGGCGGCGATCACGATCCATCGAATTTGCTCGTGCTGTGCTCGGGTCATCATCAACTCCTGCACGACGGTCGCTTGTCGATTTCGGGCCGCGCGCCCGACGAGCTGCACTTCGAACGCGATGGCAAGCCGCTGCCGCAGGCTTCGATCGTCGGCGACCAGCCTTCGCCGGCGCCTCGCGGCGCGGCGGATGCGGTAGACGCGGCGAACGCGGCGAATGCGGCCAACGCGGCGAACGCGGCGCACGCGGCGCACGCGGCGAACGCGGCGAACGCGGCGAACGCTGTGTCGAAATCGAAGGCGACACGCTTCGACGAAGTCGTGGCGTTCGAGCAAGCGAAACGCGCGCTCGTGGACCTCGGCTACAAGGCCCGCGCCGCCCATCAAGCATTGCTCGAGGTCCGCGTCCACGTGGGCGCAGACTCCGACGTCGCTTCGCTTGTGAAGGCGGTGCTCGAGCGGGGTGCGACCAAGCCGATCGACGACGACAATATCAACCTCGCGACCAAAGCGCTGACGCAGCTGGGGTACCCACCGAAGCTCGCAAACGCAGCAGTCGACGCAGCCTGCGCCCACGTGGGCGCAGACGCTGAGCTCGAGATATTGATCCGTGAGGCGCTGTGTCGATGCGCATAGCTGGGTTTCGATGGCGACCTTGTCGCGTGACTCAATGACGAATCGATCTCGGAACGCCGTCGATGCGCATAGCTGGGTTCGATGGCGACCTTGTCGCGTGGCTCAATGACGAATCTATGTCGGAACCCCGTCGATGCGCATAGCTGGGGTTCGATGGCGACCTTGTCGCGTGACTCTTGAATGACGAATCTATGTCGAAACCCCGTCGATGCGCGTAGCTAGGTTTCGATAGCGACTTTCGATGGCGACCTTGTCGCATGACTCTTGAATGACGAATCGATCTCGGAACGCCGTCGATGCGCATAGCTGGGATTCGATGGCGACCTTGTCGCGTGACTCTTGAATGACGAATCTATGTCGGAACGCCGTCGATGCGCATAGCTGGGGTTCGATGGCGACCTTGTCGCGTGGACGAATCTATGTCGGAACCCCGTCGATGCGCATAGCTGGGTTCGATGGCGACCTTGTCGCGTGAGTCTTGAATGACGAATCGATCTCGGAACCCGTCGATGCGCATAGCTAGGTTTCGATAGCGACTTTCGATGGCGACCTTGTCGCGTGACTCTTGAATGACGAATCGATCTCGGAACGCCGTCGATGCGAATAGCTGGGTTCGATGGCGACCTTGTCGCGTGACTCTTGAATGACGAATCGATCTCGGAACCGCGTCGGTCGCGCCTGCAGAACGCTCGCGCTCTGCATTTACGCCACGCGACATCGATCAACGACACCCTCCCGGGAGGCTCGTGACCGCAGAACGCTCACGCTCTCGTCACGCGACACTTGTATCGCGTGTTCGCGACCTGCAGAACGCCCACGCCCGGGAGGCCACACGACAGCAGAACGCATTCGCTCTCCCGACCGCTGCTGACCGCGTGCCATTACGACCTCGTGTCGTTGGCGAGTGCGCGCCGTGGGCCCGGCCGGCACTCGCGCCGGAGCATATCGTGCAATCAACGAGGCCGCCCGGCGCGGCGCCGTGCTCACGCGTCAGTTGCTGCGATCCGGCTTCCAGGTCACACGTACGCCCGAGACGCCGGCCTGCACTTCATCTGACTTCGCTGTCGCGTGTACGTGGACGCGCGCCGGCACTTCGATCTGACTCCGATGTCGCGCGTACGCGAACGCCGGCCCGCAGTTCATCTGACTTCGATGTCGCGCGTACGTGGACGCGGGCCGGCAGGCGTCCGTCGATGTAGAGCGTCGTGTGCCCGTCGTCGACACGGTCGAGCTGCCCCTCGTGATCGTCGATGCAGCTGGTAACGAACGCACGTGCCGGCGGCAACCTACGGCTTCTTCTTCTTGCCCGCGAGATTGAGCGCGACCGCGTCGCGAATGAGCCGCTTCAACGCGGCCTCGTTGATCTTGTCGTCCTCGCGGATATCGATCGCGCGCCTGACGTTGCCCTCGAGGCTCGAGTTGAAAAGCTTCGACGGGTCGCTCAGCGAAGCGCCTTTGGCGAACGTCATCTTGACGACGCTCTTATAGGTCTCGCCTGTACAGACGATGCCGTTGTGATACCAGGTTGGCACTCCCCGCCACTTCCACTCCTCGACGATCTCTGGATCCGCATCCTTGATGAGCTTGCGGATCTTCGCGAGCGTCTTACCGCGCCAATCGCCGAGCTCTTTGATGCGCTGATCGATCAGCGCAGAAGGGTCCGTGGCGGTTTTCTTCATCGCGACGTTTTATCACCTCGCGCTTACGGCGAGCGCGCGTACGGCGACGTCGAGTAGCTCGCGATCGGCGCGCGGCTGGTTCGGCCCCTCGAGCGTGAGCACCATGCCGCCGCCCTTCGTCTGCACGCACTCGACGTGCACGAAGCGATCACCGGAGACGTATGACGCGGTCCACCGCGCATTCGGCAGCCACGCGAGCGTGCCCGGCATTCGCTTCTTCGGCGGCTCGCGATCGGTCTTCTTGTCGAGCTGCTTTGCCTGCTCGTCGCAGGTGCCGCCCGTGAACGCGTGCATGGAGAGCGACGTCGTCGGTCCTTCTTTCATCGTCATCGACGGCGGTGGCGGTGGTGGCGGCGTCGTCGAAACCGGCCGCGGCGCAGGCGCGGGCGGCGGCGCCGGAGCAGGCGCAGGCTCGGGTTTCGGCGCAGACGGCCCCGCGTTCGCGTTGCGTTTGTTGATCCGCGGCACGAGCTTGCGAATGATCGGCGTCACGCCATCCGCCGCTTGCTTGAACGCCTTGCGCAGCTCGCGAATCTTCTTGTCGCGCTCGCTGATCTGCGGCTCGAGCGACTTGTAGCTCGCCGCTGGATCCTCTTTGAGCATGTCGATCATCGCGGCGAGCTCGTTGCAATACGCTTGGATCGGCTCGCTCGCGGCCTTCAGCTTCGCGACATCGGCCTCGACGCTCTCGCCTTCGGCCTGCAGCGCCGTCGCGCCTTCGAGCACCTTCGTTACGCCGTCGCTTTGGATCTTGCAGTTGCGCGCTTCGCGCTGATAGCCGGTCGTCAGCTTCTGAGTCTTGGCATCGGCGTACGCGTCGTGCGCGAGCGCCGCGAGAGCAATGACGAGGAGCGTGCGACACATGCGTCGAGCGTACCTCCGCGCCCGTGCATCAGGGATATGTTTCGATCGTGGGCCATTCGCCCCAGCGCACGCGACCCGCGAGCGCCATGCGCGGCCAGCGCTCGCTCGAGCCATGCTTGACGATCTTGTCGCCGTGCCACGCGTGATAGACGAACCAATCGTCGCCGTCGGGACCTGACACGACGCAGCCGTGGCCGGGGCCGCTCCATTCGTCGTGGCTCGTGAGCACGGGCTGCGGGCATTTTTCGAACGGCCCCATCGGTGCCGATGCGCGCGCGACACCCGTGCAATACCCGCGCGTGTCGTATTCGCCGGCCGCGTAGAACAGGTAGTACGTGCGATCGCGCACGACGACCCACGGCCCTTCCACGACCTTGCTCTCCCATGGCCGATCGTTGACAAACAGCGTCGTCGGCTCGCCGGCGAACGAGAGGCCATCGACGGCGAGCTTGCGCACGACGATCGGCGTCGGTTGCCGCGGCCTGAGCGCGTTGTGATCGCCCTTGTAATAGAGATACAGACCGCTCGGATCCTGCAGCAGGTGCGCATCGATCCAACCGACGGCTGGATCAACCACGAGCGGCTCGCCGCGCTCGGTCCACGGGCCTTCCACCGCGACCGCGGTCACAACACCGAGCGCGAGCTGGCCGCACGTGTGCCGCGCCGTGAAGTAGCACACGAGCGCGTCGCCGATGATGTGGATCTCCGGCGCCCAGAAATCGCCGGTTGCCCAGCTCGGCGTGCGGCCGCGCGGAAAGATGTGCGCGAACGGCGCGCTCCACGTCACGAGATCCTGCGAGCGCCGAAGTGGGAATTTGTCGGGCTCCTCATCGTAATTCGTCGTGCACGCGAGCACGTACGTGCCGTCACGCATGCGCGTGACACACGGATCGGGACAGTTGTCGGCAACGATCGGGTTCTTCATTGCGGATAGCCTTGCGGGTGCGCCATCAGCCAGTTCCAAGCATCGGTGACGATCGTTTGTAAATCCTGACGCTGCGGCTGCCAGCCGAGCTCGCTCTTGATGCGCGTCGAATCGGCGACGAGCACCGCGGGATCACCGGCTCGCCGCGCGACGACTTCGACCGGAATCGCATGGCCCGTGACGGCGCGCGCGACCTCGATCACCTGCCGCACCGAGTAGCCACCGCCGCAGCCGAGGTTATAGAAGCGCGCCGGCCGCTCGGCCATGCCGCCGATCGCGAGCACGTGCGCGCGTGCGAGGTCGCGCACGTGAATGTAGTCGCGAATGCACGTGCCATCGGCGGTCGGATAATCGCCGCCGAAGATCGACGCGTGGGCGAGCTTGCCGCGCGCGACATCGAGCACGAGGGGGATGAGGTGGGTCTCGGGGACGTGCTGCTCGCCGTTGTGCTCGGTCGCGCCCGCCGCGTTGAAGTAGCGCAGCGATGCGAAGCGCAAGCCGTACGCGGCCTGGTACCAAGCGAGCGCGCGCTCGAACGTGAGCTTCGTTTCGCCGTACGGGTTCGTTGGCTGGAGCTGAAAGTCTTCGGTGATCGGCGTGCGCTCGGGTTCGCCGTACACCGCGGCCGTCGACGAAAAGACGAAGCGCTCGACGCCTGCGGCGCGAATCGCATCGAGCAGCGCGAGGCCGTTCGTGACGTTGTTCGCGTAGTACTTCCTAGGCTCCTTCACAGACTCGCCGACGAGCGACGACGCCGCCATGTGGACGACAACATCGATGCGGTGATCGCTGCACGTCGCTGCGACGAGCTCGCGATCGGCGATGTTGCCGCGCACCAAGATCGCCGGCGCGACGACGGCAGCGGCGTGACCCTTTGAAAGATCATCGATGACGACGACGTGCTCGGCGCCCGCTGCGATCAACTCCTCGACGACAACCGAGCCGACGTAGCCGGCTCCGCCGGTGACAAGCGCGCGCATTATTCGACCTCCCGCGCGCCCGCCGCCGCGTGCGAGACAAATACGTCAGGAGGTTTCGGCAGCGCTCGTGCGAGCACTGCCGTAAGCTCCTCGACGGCATCGGCGGCGACGAGATTCACCGTGCAACCGCCAAAGCCGCCGCCGGTCATGCGCGCGCCGAATACGCCGCGCACCGTGCGAGCGGCCTCGACGCATGCGTCGAGCTCGGGTGCACTCACCTCGTAATCGTCGCGCAGCGACGCGTGCGATTCGAACATCAGCGTACCGAACGTAGCGTGATCGCCGGCGCGCAGCGCATCGGCGGCGCGCGTCGTGCGCTCGTTTTCGCTGACCACGTGGCGACAGCGCCTGCGCACGACATCGGGCAGGACGCTCGCATGCTCGGCGAGTTGCTCGCTCGTGACATCGCGCAGCGCGCGAATCTCCGGCAGCCGCGCACGCAAGAGCGCCACGCCTTGCTCGCATTCGGCGCGGCGCGTGTTGTACTCGCCCGTCGCGAGCGAGTGCTTCACCTTCGTATCGCAGATGAGGATCTTGACGTCGCCGTCGAGCGGAACCCACGCGGGTTCGAGCGAGCGGCAATCGATGAGCAGCGCGTGTCGATCGCGCGCGAGCGCCGAGATGTATTGATCCATGATCCCGCAGCGCGTGCCTACGTACTCGTGCTCGGCGGCTTGGGCGGCGAGCGCGAGCGCGACGCGATCGAGCGAAACGCCGGCGATGCCGAGCAGCGCGAGACCGACACCGACCTCGAGTGCCGCGGATGACGACAGGCCCGCGCCCGTCGGCACGTCGCTATCGAGCACGAGGTCGGTGCCGTGGAGCCGACTGCCGCGCGCTTCGAGCACGCGCGCGACGCCTTCGACGTAATCGACCCAGCTGCGGCGGCGCGGCTCGGGTGCAGCGTCGAGATCGATCTCGGCGCTCGCATCGAAGCTGAGCGAACGCACGACGACGCGCCGGTCGTCGCGCGGCGACGCTGCTACGAGCGTGCGGCGATCGATCGCCATCGGCAGCACGAAACCCTCGTTGTAATCGGTATGCTCGCCGATCAGGTTGACGCGCCCGGGCGCGACGAACAAACGCGGATCTCGTCCAACGATCTCGCGGAACCGGCGGCGAATTGTGGTCTCATCAGTCACGGCCATGAAAGGTATCGTCCTAGCTGCAGGGTACGCGACTCGGCTGCGCCCGCTGACCGAGAAAGTCGCAAAACCGCTTCTCCCGATCGCCGGGCGCTCGATGATCGAGCGTCTTTACGAAAAGCTCGCCGAGGTTCCCGAGATCGACGCGGTGCACGTCGTCACGAATCACAAGTTCGCTGACGGCTTCGCTGCGTGGGCGCGCGAGACACGCGGGCGCGTGCCGATCCACGTCCACGACGACGGCACGACCACGAACGAAGATCGTCTCGGCGCGATCGGCGATGTTCGTTACACGATCCAGCAGGCGAACCTCGCCGGGCAGGATCTGATGATCGTCGCCGGCGATAACCTGTTCGAGTTCAGCCTCGCCGACTACGTCACGTGGTGGCGCGGCAAGCCGGGCGGCAGCGCGATCGCGGTTTACAACTGCCCCGACAAAGAGCTCGTCAAGGAGTACGCCGTCGTCGAGCTCGCGGACGACGATCGCGTGATCTCGTTCGAGGAGAAGCCGCGCGAGCCCAAATCGACGCTCGCCGCGATCGCGACGTACATCTACCGCGCCGAGCACGCCGCCCTCATTCAAACGTACCTAGGCGAAGGCAACTCCGCCGATCAGCCGGGCAAGCTCGTCGCGTGGCTGCACACGCGCCAGCCGGTCTATGGCTACCGCTTTCCGGGGGAGTGGCTCGACATCGGCAACCACGAGCAGCTACTCGATGCCGACAATCGGTGGCGCAAACGCGAGGGCATGCCGACGCGCGCGACATACAGCCTCGATTAGGTCACCTCGAGGATCGCGGGTCGGCCGCCTTCGAGCGCGGGCCAATCCCGCATCGTCGTGAGCACGCGCAGCGTGCCGTCGAGGATCACGGTGTCCTCGCTCTTGGTGCCCTGCACGGTCGGATTCCACGCGAACGCCTGGCGATCGGCGATGAGCTCGTCGCACGTCGGCGTCGCGACCCATTCGCGCGGCTCGTAGCCGGCGGCGCCGCCTTGGTGATGATTGCGCCATTCGTCCGGATAGCCGCCGTCTTTGTAGGCGCGCATCGCAGCGGCGAATGCGTCGCGTCCGCGCGCGCCCGGTCGCGTCGCCGAGAGCAGCGCCGTATCGACGCGCGCGGCGACATCCTGGCGGCGGCGAAGCTCATCGGGGAGCGGACCGAAGTGAATGAGGCGCGTCATCGAGCACACGAGACCATCGCGACGACCGCAGAACGAGAGGAACGCGTACTTCGCGAGCTGCTTTGCTGTCGGCAGCACGTGGCGATACGCGAGCACGCGCTCGTCGGTGGCGACCTGCGCGACCGATGGCCAGACATCGCGCTCGATCAGCGCTGCGGCCATCGCGGCGGCGATCGCGAGCTCGCTTTGCCCGGGCTTAACCGTGCGCACTGCCACTGCCATGGCCTCGGCGCAGCGTGCGCCGAGCTCGGTGAAGCGCGCGATTTCTTCGGCGCCGAGCGTCGTCCGCAGCCGCGAGATGTCGCGCGAAACATCGACGGCGCCGGCGCGAGCGACATCGCAGGCGAGGCGGTCCACGTTGATCGACAGCGGCTCGGTCCACGCGCGAGCCTCGAACTGCCAGCCTTGCGCCGCGAGGCCAAGCTCGTTCGCGAGCCGCGGCGCTTCGATGTTGTTCGTCAGCACGACCGCTGAATCGCGCGTCACGAGCAGCTGCGCTTCGCCAACATCGCCTGTCGTGCTGACGTAGCTCGGTGCACCGCACGTGGCCCACGCGAAGCTGCTCACGCGCGCAAGCAGCAATGCGTCGAGCTCGCGCTCCTCTAGCAGCGCGCGCAGCTGCTGCAGTTTCACATCGCGCTCAGCCATGACTGGTGCCCGCGGCGACGCGTGCGCCAAGACGATTCTGGATCACGACGACGACGAGCAAGAACACGCCGCGCAGCACCCACTGCCAGTACGAGCTGATCGTGCCTTCGAGGTTAAACACGTTAAGGATGAAGCCGAGCAGCAGCACGCCGACGAGTGTCTGCATCACGTTGCCGTGGCCGCCGCTGAGCAACGTGCCGCCGACGACGACGGCGGTGATCGCGTTGAGCTCCCAGCCGGCGCCGGCGACCGGTTGCCCGGTGCCGAGCCGCGCCGCGAGCATGACGCCCGCGAAGCCCGCGAGGATGCCGCTCACGATGTAGACGCCGAGTCGCACGCGCTCGACATCAAGACCCATCAGGCGCGCCGCATCGTCGCTGTCGCCGACCGCGAACACGTGGCGACCAAAGCGCGTGTGCTCGAGCACGAACCACGCGAGCGCGAACGCGGCGAACAAGAGCACGACGGGCACTGGAATCGGCCCGATCCAACCGCGACCGAGCCAGACCAGCACCTCGGCGCTGCGATCGACGCGCACCGATTGCTCGTGCGTGTGAACGAGCAACAGGCCGCGTGCGGCGAACATCATCGCGAGCGTCGTGATGAACGGCTGAACGCGCGCGCGTGTGACGACGAGGCCGTTGATCGCGCCGAGCACTGCGGTCGCGAGCACGGCAACTCCGATCGCCGCCGCGCTGCCGTAGCCCGACATCTCGGCCGCGAGCGCGCCACCGACGGCAACGAGCGCGCCGACCGAGAGATCGATGCCGCCGCTCAGGATCACGAACGTCATGCCAATCGCGATGAGGCCACCCATGCTGTTCTGGCGCAGCACGTTCAGCACGTTCTCGGGCGTGGCGAACGTCTCGTAGCGAGCGGTCGCGAGGATGACGAGTAGGCCGAGCGCGACGAGCGCGCCCTGCTTCTGGAGCACAGTTGCGACGCGGTTCACACGAGCCTCGGGCGTTGTAGGTACACGGCGAAGATGATGATCGCGGCCTTGACGACGAGCGCCCACGGCGCGGGGATGAAGTGCATGACGATCGTCGCGCTGATCACCGCCATGATCAGCGCGCCGATGACGGTGCCGAGCACGCTCGAGCGGCCACCGGAGAGCGGCGTACCGCCGACGACGACCGCCGCGATCGCATCGAGCTCAGCGCCGCTGCCGATGTTTGCAGCGTCCGTCGATGCATTACGCGCGGTCTCGATGATCCCGGCGACGCCTGCGAGCAGCGCGCTGGCGACGAAGACGATCATCTTCGTGCGATGCACCGCAATCCCGGCGAGGCGAGCCGCTTTCTCGTTGCCGCCGACAGCGGCGACATGGCGGCCGAACGTGGTCGCGCGCATCACGAAATAGGTCGCCGCGACGACGACGATCATCGCCGTGATCTGAAAGCCCATGCTGCCAAGGCTCTGGAACGTCGGGTTGTCGAACGGGATGAGCTCACCCTCGTGACTGATGACCTGCGCGACGCCGCGACCGCCGATGAGCACGGCGAGCGTCACGATGAACGGCTGGATGTTTGCCTTGGTGACGAGCAGGCCGTTGAGCACGCCGACGACGCCTGCGGCCGCCAGCCCGGCGATCACCGCGACTGCCGCGCCATGACCGATCGTCGTGGCGCTGACGACGGATGCGATCGCCATCACCGAGCCGACGGAGAGATCGATGCCGCCGGTCGCGATCACGAGCGTCATGCCCATCGCGATGAGAACCGTCGTCGAGATCTGCTGGAGGATCGTCCACATGTTGCTCGTCGCCGCGAAGTTCGGCGTGAACAACAAATTGCCGATCACGAGCACGATGAGCGCTGCGAGTGCGCCGTACGTCGGCGCGAGGTCTTGGGCTTTGCGCCAGCTGATCACGTGCCGCCCTCCGCCATCGCGTGGATGATCTGATCCTGGTCGATCTCGCCGCGCAGCTCGGCGACGCTCTTGCCATCGCGCAGCACGATGATGCGCGAGCTGCCTTCGATGAGCTCTTCGAGCTCGGACGAGATCAGCACGACGCCGAGGCCCTGCAACGCCATCTCGGCAACGAGCGCCTGGATCTCGGCCTTCGCGCCGAGGTCGATGCCGCGCGTCGGCTCGTCGAGGATGAGCAGCTTCGGATCGTTGCACAGCCAGCGCGCGAGCAGCACCTTCTGCTGATTGCCGCCGGAGAGCTCGCGGATCTTTTGATCCGGCGACGATGCCTTGATGCGCAGTCGCTTCATGAATTTGTCGACGACCGCGGCCTGCTCGCGCCGCGACACGACGCCGGCCTTCGCAAGCTTTGGCAGCAGCACGAGCGTGAGGTTCTCGCGCACGCTGAGGTCGGGGATGATGCCCTCGGCCTTGCGATCCTCGGCGAGAAACGCCATGCCGGCGTCGATCGCATCACGCGGCGACTTGAGCGCGAGCAGCGCGCCTTGAAAGCGGACCTCGCCGCGCTCGACGCGATCGAGCCCGAAGATCGCGCGCGCCGTTTCGGTGCGCCCGGAGCCGAGCAGGCCCGCGACGCCAAGGATCTCGCCTTTGACGAGCGAGACATCGACGCCGCCAAGCTTGCGGCCGCGCGCGAGACCCTTCGCATCGAGCAGTGGTGTCGTCTCGATCTGCGGCTGCGACTGGCGAAATGCCGTCGCGCCACCTTGCTTGAGCTCGTCGCGATTCTTGCCGAGCATGAGGCATACGAGATCGAGGCGCTCGAGGCCTTCGAGCGGGCGCGTCGCGACGAGCTTGCCATCGCGCAATATCGTGACGACATCGCACAGCGCGTAGAGCTCGTCGAAGCGATGGCTGATGTAGACGATCGCCGAGCCTTCGGCGCGCAGCCGCTTGACGATGTCTTCGAGGATCGTCACTTCGCGTTCGGTGAGCGAGCTCGTCGGCTCGTCGAGCACGAGCACCTTCGCGCCGATCGATACGCCGCGCGCGATCGCGACCATCTGGCGATACGCGATGTTGAGGTTGCCGACGATGTCTGTCGGCGCGATGTCGAGCCCGAGACGCGCGAGCACGTCGCCGGCGAGCTTGTTCATCGCCGCCCAATCGATCGGTCCCCATTTGCCCCAGCGCCGTGGCTCGCGGCCGAGGCAGATGTTCTCGGCGACCGTTCGGTACGACAAGAGGTGCACCTCCTGGTACACCGCGACGACGCCGCGATCTTGCGCCTCGAGCGGCGAGCGAAAGTCGATCGGCGTGCCATCGAGCATCACCGTGCCGGCATCGCGGCGATACGCGCCGGTCATGATCTTGATCAGCGTCGACTTGCCCGCGCCGTTCTCGCCGACGAGTGCATGCACCTCGCCCGGGCGCAGATCGATATCGACCGATCCGAGCGCGGTGAAGCCCGAGAACGTCTTCGTGATGCCTCGCATCGAGAGGACGGGTTCGGTCACGTGCTGCTCCTAATACGCTTCGGCGACAAATTCACGGGCGTTGCTCGCATCGAATAGCCGGTCGGTCATGATCACCTTCGGCGGGATCGTCTCGCCGCGCTTCCACTTCTCGTACGTCTCGAGCGCGAGCGGGCCAAAGCGCGGGTTTGACTCCACGCTCGCGCCAAGCTCGCCGCGGACGATCGACTCGAGCGCCGCGCGCTCGCCATCGATCGACACGACGATCACATCCTTGCCCGGGCCCATACCCGCCGCCTTCAGCGCCTGGATGCCGCCGAGCGCCATCTCATCGTTGTGCGCGTATACCGCGCGAATCTCGCGGCCCTTCGCCTGGATGACGTTCTCCATCACCTTGCGTGCGCGTGCACGCGCGAACTCGCCGGTCTGCGATGCCGCGATCCGCAAGATGCGCACGCGCGGCGCATTCTTGATGCCTTCGCGGAAGCCCTGCGCGCGATCCGCGGCAACCGACGAGCCCGACGTGCCGCTTAGCTCGACGACGCCGACGTCGCCCGTGGTGTGATCGATGAGCCACTGCGCCGCTCGCCTGCCCTGCTCGACGAAGTTCGAGCCGAGGAACGCGACGAAGTCGGTGCCCGGGCGGCCGGCCGCTTCGCGATCGATCAGGAACAGCGGAATCTTCGCGCGCTGCGCCGCCTCGTACACAGGATCGAGCCCCTCATACTCGCGCGGCGCGATGAAGATCGCCTTCACGCGTCGCGCGACGAGGTCTTCGACGTCGGAGACTTGCTTCGCCGTCTGATCCTGCGCGTCGGTGACGACGAGCTCGTAGCCGCCATGCTTCGCGACGGCGGCTTTCATGCTGTTCGTTTCGGCGACGCGCCACGCACCCGCGTTGTCCATTTGCGAAAACCCGAGCACGGGTCGACCGCTGCCGCGTCGACACGCGAGCAGGCCGAACGTCGCGGCACTGCCGACGAGCCAATCGCGCCGCGTGATCATGCGCCTCCTACGGCGGGTGCTGGCTGCGGCGTCGTCGATGGGCCAACAACCGTCGGCCAACCGTCGCGCCACGTGATGCGATCGATGAGCAGCGGCCGCCGCGTCGGCGGCTCGTGCTTGGCACACTCGGCATCACCGGTTGGACACGGCTGCGTCGGCCGCTTGCGATCGATCGCGTGATAGACGATCCAATCCTGGCCCTTGTCGTCGGTGGCGATCGCGTTGTGCCCCGGCGCGAGCCAGCGCTCGTTCTTCTCGAGCATCACCGGGCCTCCATGCGCGGCATCGCGTCGCGTAAACGGGCCGAGCGCACTCTTGGAGCGCGCGACGAGCACCGCGTAGCTGGCGTTCTTACCGCAGCAGTTGTCACCCGAGTAGAACAACACGTAATAGCCGTCTTTGATCATGATCCACGGCCCTTCGATCAGCCTTTCGTACGGCTGCGCCGGGTCACCGCGAAAGACTTCGTGAACCGCGCTGCCGGGTGCGAACGCAAGGCCATCGGCCGTGAGCTCGCGCGCGACGAATGGCGCGCTGTTCGAGCCCCAGTACAAGTAACGCTTCTTCGACTGTGGATCATCGAGCACGAACGCATCGATCGTCGTGAAGCCTTTGCCGCATACGAGCGGCTTGCCGCTATCGGTAAACGGGCCCGCCGCCGACTTCGCGCGCGCGACGCCGATGCACATGCCCGTCTTCGCATCAGGGTCCGCAGCGTAATAGAGGACGAAGTCCTCGGGCCCATTCTGCACGGCATGCGGCGCCCAGAAGTTCTGTGTCGTACTCGCCCAGGTCGGCTTCGTTGGTAGTGCGTCGGCCGGTGACTCGTAGTGAACGAGATCGCGCGTGTGTGCGACCTGGATGTTGACGTGGCGATCGCCGCTGACGGCTTGCGTCGCGTAGACCCAATACGTGCCGTCCTTGCCGCGCAACACAGCCGGATCGGCGAAGTCGTCGTCGATCAGCGGATTTGTGTACGTCTTGCTCGTCGGCTCGGGCGCGGCAGGCGGCGCCTTCGAAGGTCCACACGCGATCGTCATCGCGACGCAGACGATACCGACTCGCATAGGGCGGGCACGCTAACATAATAATCGCGGTATCGTCGTGTCAGGGACACCAGCTCGTCATGACGCGTTTTCTCGCGCTCGCGTTCGTCGTCGTCACGCATCGCCCGGCGGCGGCGTGCGACTGCCCTGCGTTCGACGATAAGGAAGCGACCGCGAAGGCAACCGCTGTCTTCGATGGCTGGGTGATCGATGCGCCCGACCCATGGCAATGCCCGCAGCCGCCGGCGCCGCGCGCGAAACCGGGTTGCGTGCGGATCGCCGTCGTCGATATCGCGAACTGCAAGCCGCATGGCGATCTGCTCGGCTTGCGCGCCGAAGACGGCAGTGCGGTCAACATCACCTCGGTCGACGACGATGCGACAACGTTCTGCGGCATCAAAGCCGGCAAATACATCGTCGCGCGCGAGACGTGGTCCGGAGACGAGAACGGCACGATCGATCACGGGCGCACGCTCGATGTCGTGCCGGGAGGCAGCTACGTGGTGTTTCGCGCGGCGCAGGTCGGCCAGCGTCTGCGCGTCGGCGTTGCGCGAACGCTCAAAGGCAGCGTTGCGCGCGAGATCACGGTGACGACAAAGCAGGGCTGCGGGACGCCGTTTGCCGAAGTCGGCGAAGCGTTCCGTTTCTTCGGCGTGCCCGGCGAAGGCGGCGTCGTCGTCAGTGGTTGCTATGCGATGCGCCGCCTCACCGATGCCGAGCGCGTGCAGGCGGTATCGCAACCCGCGCCGCCGGCCGAGCCCGCCACAAAGCCAGCGACGCCGCCGCGCCACGCGAAGGAGCGCACCGGCAGCTGCTCGACGAATGCGCCGAGCCTTTGGCTCGCGCTCGTCTGCATCCTGTTCGTCAGAACATCACGTCGCCGGCGCTCGACGCCGGCTCGTTGTCGCCGATCGTTTGCGTGTTCGCGTAGCCCAAGCGACCGAACATGCCGTTGCCCCAGCACCGCACAGCGCCCGTCGTGAGCCGCGCGCACGTGTGCTCGAGCCCCGCGCTGATCTGCATGACGGTGCCGCCGACGGGCACGTCGCCACCGGCGGAGGCCGGCTCGGTGTCGCCGATGATCGTCGTCGAGCCATAGCCGAGCTGACCGTAGAAGCCATCGCCCCAGCACCGCATCGCACCGGTGTCGAGGCGCGCGCAGCTGTGCGCGATGCCGACGCTGATCTCCTGCGCGATACCGCCAAGCGGAACATCACCTGCGGCGGATGCAGGCTCGTCATCACCGCGGCGCGTGGTGTTGCCATAGCCGAGCTGGCCAAACATGTTGTCGCCCCAGCAGCGCACTGCACCGGTCGACATCACGGCGCACGTGTGAACCTCGTCGGCGGCGATCGCGATCGCGGTGCCGCCGAGCGGGACGTCGCCGGCGGTGGCGGGCGCTTCGTCATCGCCGATCGTCGTCGCGACACCGTAGCCAAGCTGGCCATACATGTTGTCGCCCCAGCAGCGCACCGCGCCCGTCGACATCAGCGCGCACGTGTGCGCCGTGCCGACGGCGACGGCCGTTGCGGTGCCTCCGAGGTCGACATCGCCGACGGATGCCGGCGTCTCGTCATCGCCGATCACGAGCTTGTTTCCGTAGCCAAGCTGGCCATACATCGAGTCGCCCCAGCACCGCACGCCGCCGGTCACGGTGACCACGCACGAATGCGCGACGCCGATCGCGATCTGGATCGCAGGCAGGCCAACATTTACGTCGCCGGCGCTTGCTGGCGTCTCGTCATCGCCGATGCGCGTCGTGTTGCCATAGCCGAGCTGGCCGTACATCGAATCGCCCCAGCAGCGCACCGCTCCGTTCTCGAGCAGCGCGCATGTATGCGCGCCGCCCGCTACGATCTGCACGGGGACGCCGCCGAGCGAAACATCGCCGGCAGTCGACGGCGGCTCGTTATCGCCGATGCGCGTGACGCTGCCGTAGCCGAGCTGGCCGTATGCATTATCGCCCCAGCAGCGCACGGCGCCCGCGGCCGTGATCACGCACGTGTGCGCGTCGCCTGCGGCGAGCAGCACCGTCGGCGCGAGCTTCAGTGCGTCGCCGCTCCAGCCGCCATCGCCTGTCGGATCGCTGCCGTCGCCGCCGCGCGCGAGCTCGTCAAAGCCGATGCGGCAACCGGCAAGCACGCACATGAATCCCACGAGCAAACGCACCGCCTCCCATTGTACCCGTGTTCAATTCGCACAGGCGTGGATGGCGGTAAGTGTGAAGCTATCAAAGTAAAACGATGTCGGATCGAGGTCGTCGTTGCTCGACGTCAGGAGAATGCGGACCGTGCGGCCCGACAGGTCTTGGGTGAATGCATGCGCGAATGAGGTCCACGCGGTCTTCACCGTTTTGTTCGACAGCGCGAGCACGCGCTGGATCGGAACGCCGTCGAGATCGGTGATCACGAGCTCCGCGGTGTCGTATGCGACGGTGCTCGCGGCTTCGCTCGTACGCACGTCGTAGACGCCGCTGAGCACAAGCTGCGTCGTGTGCGCCGGAATCGCGACTTCCTGCCAGAGCGCATCTTCGACGACGCCAAGCTGCGCTTCGAAGCCACCGAGCCATGCCTTCGCCGGCGCCGTGTGCTCGGCGACGCCATCCTCGTCCGTGATCAGCGGCGAATTAGCGACCGCTTCGATCTGCTGCCAGCCCGTGCCGCGCGGCGACATATCGAACGCCGGATTGACGAGGAGCTGCGAGACCTGCGTGCCGCATGCATCCGGCGGCGGCGCTGCATCGCGTGACGGCGGCGGCGCGGCGGCGTCGATCGCAGCGTCGGCGCGCGCTGCCTGTGCCGCATCCGGGGTATCTGGTGCAGACGGCGACGCGCACGCCGCCAGCGCGAGCAAGCCAACGCAAATGTGACGAGTCATGCTGCGGGCCGCATTGCAATGACGTGTCCAGGCGTTTCTCTGCAGGGACGAGCGCATCGCGGCGCGCGCGTGTCACGTCATGTGCAACGCGATTCACGATCCCACCATGGGGGAAAACTCCGCGTCGTTCCCCCATGGCTTGTCGGCCTGCCAGGCGACGCCGCTTGTCTGCCAAACGCGGTTGACGCCGACGCTCAGCGCTGCGAACAGCGCGGTACCTCTCGCGGATCGACGCGTCGAAACCAGACCTGCTTAGTGACATTATCCGGTTCGGTTGTTAACGCGGCGTGCTCGTCGAGCGCGTAGATGTAGCGCAGCTCGAGGTTCACGTCGTGCGAGGCCGTACCGAGAGCCGCGAGCGTGAACCGCGCCGTGCGTGTGGCGCCTGGTGCGATCGTCGTATCGGCGATCGTCTCTTTGCCGCCGCCGATCAGCGGTCGGAACTTGCGGCCGAGCACGAATTCGGCGAGTCGCTCGGGTGCGAGCGATCGCCACGCGCGCACGACCATGCGGCGATGCACGCCGCCCGACGGTACGTTGTGGCCGGCGCCGCGATTCGCGATTGCGACCTCGATCGTATCGCTCGTCGCGCACACGTCGATCGCGAGCGCCGACGCGACGCGCTCGGCATCGTGCGAGCCTGGGAACGCGTGCCCGCGATCGGCGTGGCAGTCGAGGCAGTCGGCGCCGCTTCCGCTCGCGCGCCACTCCGCGACGGTCGCTTGCATCGGCTCGTCGGTGTAGCGGATTAGCCGGCCGCGCTCGCCGAGCACGGGAAAGTTGAACTGGTGACAACGCGCGCACAGCGCGGGCGAGGCGAACGATGGATCCACGATCGTCGCGTGCGGCGAATTCGCGCCGCGCCGCGCCGACACCATCCGGCCATCGCGTGCGTGACACGCATCGCAACCAACGCCTTGAGCCACGCGAGCGTCATCCTCGCGAGGCGCCGTCTTGTCGGCCGCGAGCGGCGCGTGGCAGCCGACGCACCATGCGAGCCTGCCGTGCGCGAATTCGCCTTGGAAGATCGGATCGCGCCACGCGACCGCGTGCCGGCTCGTTTGCCACTGCGCCACCTCGGCCGCATGGCAGCTCGCGCACGCGCGGTCGTCGGCGATGCGCGGCGCGCTCGAGCGCCTCTCGATACCGGGCATCCCGACGCCGACAACCGCAAAGGCGACGATCCACGCGCGCATGTTTACTTCTTCGCGACCTTCGGTGACGGCACGAGCTTGTGCAGCTCGTCACCCGCGTTCTGCAACCGACCACCGCCGACGATCACCGGCCCGAGCTCTTTTTTCTCCCACTCGAACCACTGCACCTCGTCGTTCGGCCCTGCGGTGAGCACGAGGTTGCCGTCGGCATCGAACTCGACGAGCTGCCACGCCATGAACGTCGACATGCCCTCGCGCGTCTCTTCGGCGAAGCAGCGGATGACGAGCAGCTCGCGCGGTACGGGACCTTCGTCGGGTTTGCGCGGCGGCCGCATGAACGCGCTCGTCCCTCGCTTGCATCGCGTATCGTCCATCGGGTTCTTGCCCTTCATGTCGAACACGCTCAACTGACCGCTCCGCACGAGCGCGCCGGTATCGCTTGTCGTCGGCCACAGCAGCGCGTGCTCGGGGCCGCCGTAGAGCAGCTCTTCGCTCTCGCCTTCGCGGAGGCCATCGACTTCGGGTAACGCGATCGGCGCCTTCGCGACGACCTGGGCTCGCACCCACCCTTTGAAGTCGCTCTCGAGCGCGGCCGACGCGCGCTTCGCAGCGTCGGCGTACGCGGGCACGCCGCTCGCGTGGGTGCCGAGTGCAGCAAGCGTGCTGCGCAGCGACTGATAGCTCTTGCCATCCTTCGTGACCGCGAACTCGACCTTCGGTCCCTTCACGACGCGGTAGCCGGTGAGGATTGGCAGCTCGGTCGCCTTCACGCTGCTCAGCGTCTTCGCGGCGTCGAGCCGCTTCTTCTTCCACGCGAGCAGGCTGTCGAGCTTCGCTTTCTCGAACGCCGGATTCTCGGCGGTGAGCCCCGTGACGTAGAGCTCGACATCCGACACGCACAGATCGGTGTACTTCGAGCCCTCGTAGACTTCGACCGCGCGCAGCTCGAGCGCCTCGAGCTTACCGGCCGGTTGCGCGAGCGTGACCTCCTGCCACTCCATCGCATCTTTGAGCTCGGCCGTCTGCTTCGCGCCGCTCGGCAACGCGACGAGCTCGACCTTCTTGAGCCGCGCGTTCTTGCCGTAGAGCTCCTTCGACTTGTGATAGCCGTTCTGGATTCGCACGCGGATCGCGGTCGCGCCTTCGACGGGCGAGACATGGATTCGCACCCACTCGCCTGCCCCGCTCGTATCGGCGCCCTCGACCCACGCCGTCTTCGGATCGCCGTCGAGGACGTAGTTCGGGTGGTAGTTCTCCTGGAACTTGTTCCAGTCGGTCCACAGAAACGAGCTTGCCTCGATGCGATCCGAGTACAGCCGACGCTCGACGGGCTTGTCGAGCAGCTTTGGTTGCGGCGCCGCTTCGACCTGCTTGGGCGCGGCCTTCCCTTCCGCCTGTGCAGCGTCTGCGGTCGCCTTTCGCGGCTCGACGGGCTTCTTCTCTTCAGGCTTATCGCCGCTCTTGCAAGCGACGAGCAAAACTACCGCGAGCGCATATCTCCCCATGGCGCGGCATCGTAACGGATTCTCATTGCCATTGCCCTTGCAGCACGAGCGTGATCACGCGACCTGCCGTGTGATAGCCGGCGCGCGTCTCGGGGCGAACGTCGAGCAAATCGTCGACGCGCAGCACGGCGAGATACTCGCGCGTCAGTTGCGCGCTCGCGCTCGCTTCGAGCAGCGTGTAGCCCGGCACCGTCATCATGCGATCGATCGCCTGGCCGAAGTACTTCACGCGCGCGACGAGCACGAGCCAATCGAGCGGCGTGCCTTGCACAAACCCATCGACGCGGTGGCGCGGCAATCGATCGAGCGGATCATCGCCGGTCTCGTCGCTCCTCGCGCGAATATAGTTGTAGGCGGCGCCGACGAGGATGCGCTCGTGCGCTTGCACGCGCGCCTCGGTATCGATGCCGTAGATCGAGAGCTTGCCGAGATTCATGAGCTTGCCCATGTCGGCCGGAGCCGTCGACGCGCGCACCGTGCCGTAGGTGCGCTTGTAGAACGGCGCTACGCTGATCTTGACGTGGTCTTTGAGGTCGTAGGTGGCGCGTAGCTCGCCGTGCGTGATGAGCTCGGGGCCGAGCGCGGGATTGCCGAGCGCGAGATCGAAGCGCTCGCGCAGGCTCGGCACGCGACCTTTGCGCGCGATCGTCGCCGAGAGCTCGAGTGGCCCGAACGTCGGCCGCCACTTGACGACGAGCTTGCCTTCGGGCCACGGGTCGGCGCCGACGCCAAACGGAATCGCGGCGCCGGCGGCGCCATCGATGCGAAGCGTCGCCTTTTCGTACTGGCCGTTCGCCGCGAGCTCGAGAAGCGTGACATCACCACGCGAGACTTCGTTCGCCATGTTCGTGACGTTCGCTTGATCGTGATCGATCGTCGCCGATGCGGCCCAGCGCATGTCTTTGCCGATCGGACGCGTCGCGAGTGCCATGCCGCCGACGCGCAGCGCGCGTAGATCCTCGAACGCTTGCATATCGACGAGCGTGGGATCGAGGAAGTAGCGCGACCGCCGCGCGAGGTGATGCACCCACGCCTGCCCTTGCAGTTGCAACTTGTCGCGCTTGAGGTCGCCCTTTAGCGAGGTGCGCACACTCGTCTCGCGATCGACCATCAAGATGGAGCTCGTGTTGACATCCGATGGCGGCGCCACGTAATGACGATCGTCGACGAAGCCGTCGAGCACGACGCGACGATCGCCATCGCGATACTCGAGACGCGTCGAGCCTGTCGCGGCGCGCCGCTGCTCGCCGATCGGCGCGCCGGATGGCAGCTCCAGATCGCGTGCGCCGCCGAGGCCCGATGCAGAGAGCCTGAGCGCGAGCGTTTTTGCGAGTGCCACGCGCGCCATGCCGGTGATGCCGAAGCTCGGCAGCGAATCGCCGAGCACTCGCGCGATGACGAGCTGGCTGCCGATCGCATCGCGCGTGTGCACTTCGATCACGCCGCCGGGGCCACCCGGCCCGTCGATCGGCGACTGCGGCGTAGTCGACATCCGAATCTGCACGATGTCGGTGATCGGAATCGTCGAGACGTCGAACGTGCCGTAGTACGGGTCACTGACGGGCACGCCATCGATGAGGACTGCAACCGCGCCCTTGCGCGCGCCGCGAATGTCGATGTTGAAGCCGCCGCGACCCGCGTCGCGCACGGTCACATCGGGGAGCAGCGCGAGCGCGGTTGCGAGGTCGACAGCGCCGCGGACGGCGAGCTCTTCGCCGGTCAACCGCACCTCGGTATCGCGGTCGAACGGCTTGTCGGGGCGCTCGTCGAAGATCTCGATCGTCTCTTCCTGCGAGAGCTGCACGAGTTGCTCGTCGGAGAGTTGTGGTGCCTGCGCCTGGGCGTCGCCACCCCAGGTCGTGGCGGCGAGCATGGCCGCGATCAACGACTTGCGATCCATGCGCATTGCGACGCGTTCACTCTACGCAAGATGCGCACCGGTTTACGCGAATCGTAAACGACGGACATGGCGAGTGAAAATATGCTTGTCACAAGCCCGCGCGCGATGCGAGATGCCGCCCGATGACCTCGCTTACGATTGTGGCGAACGGAGCCTTGGTAGAGGCGATCAAAGAGCTCGCGCGGTCCGCGGAGCTCGAGAACGTGCGTTCGCTCTCGGTGTATTGCGACGAGCCAACGCCGATCGCCGGGCTCGGCAGCCCGCTCATCGACAGCCCGTGGCTCGGCGCGGTCGAGCACCTCGACCTGCGCAACATGGGACTCGACGATCGCGATCTCGCGACGCTCGCGAGGTCGGAACGCTTCCTTCACCTGACGTCGCTGCGGCTCGATGGCAATCTGTTCACCGCGGCGGGGCTGGCGCGGCTGTTCGCTGCGCCAATCGATCAGCTCGCGACGCTGTCGATCCTGTGCCCGGGCCTGGCACTGACGCGCGAGCTCGCAAACCGACTCACCGAATCATCGTTCTTCCCGCAGCTGCGTGAGCTTGCGATCTACGACGCCGGTGGCGCGGCGATCGTGCGCGACTACCACGCGACGTTGATCGTGCGCGGCGTCGCGACATCGGCCTCGGTCGTCGAAACGCGCACGTGATGATTGCGCAGCACGCACCAGCCAGGCGCGACGTCACACGGCTTCTGCGGAACTTCGGCGCCATCGAGCGTGACGCCCCCGACGCGCGTACCGGGCGCGACCACGACATCGACGACGGCAGCGCGCCGGCTCGGCGCGTTTGCGTACGTGCCATCGACCGCAGCGATCGTCACGGTGATCACGCGCGCGTCGGTGTGCTGCGCGATCTTCGTGCGGCGCACCTCGCCGCGTTGATAGCGGATCGTCTCGCCGTCGTCTTCGTAGAGCGTGAACTGCGAGCTGCCGCCCGCGAACACGCGAACGCGGAGCTCGTCGTGGCGTGTGCCATCGGCGCGCTTGCCGAGCACGTTTAGCGTCTTGTCATCGACAAACGCGAGCGGAACGATCGCGCCGGCGCGCGCGAACATCGGCAGGCGCAGCACGCCCGCCTTGTCGTAGAGCGCGACGTTGCGCAGCCACTGGCCGCCGTCGAAGCGGCGATCGCCGTCGAGCTCGGTCCACGTCGTGCCTCGCGGCAGATACACATCGATCGCGCGCGCCTTGTCTTTGGCGACAAGCGCGACGAGGAGCGACTCACCGATCAGCTTCTCGCCGCCGAGCACGCGCGCAGCGGGATCATCCTGAAAGCCCCACACGAGCGGCGGGAATACCGGATCGCCGTCGGCGGCGGCGCGATGCGCGAGCGAATACACGTAGGGCACGAGCTCGTAGCGTCGGCGCACGTTCGCGAGGTTGCTCGGCATGTGACCAACGCGATCGGGCGCGACCTCGTGTTTGTTGTCGAGGTTTAGCGTGTGCACGCGGCCCGGCACGTCGACTGCCATGCCGTCGGCAAACCATTGCGTGAACGTTTCGTTGAAGTCGCCGCGCAGCGGCTCGCGGTGAAAGCCGCCGATGTCTGCGCCGAAGTAATCGATCCCGGAGAGCGCCATGTTCATCTGCACGTTGATGTGCGCGGCGAGCGTCGTCAGGTTCGTGCCGATGTCGCCCGACCACATGCTCGCGCCGTAGCGCTCGATGCCGGGTGCGCCGGAGCGCGCCATCATGAAAGGCCGGCGCATGACGGTGTGGCGCTGATAGCCGCGCACGATGCTGTCGACCCAGAACAGCGAGAACAGGTTGTGAATATCGATGTGGCGATGGCCGCCGTTCGCGCCGCTCGCGTACCAGCTCGTCGGTACATAGAGCTCCGGCTCGCCGAGGTCGCACCAATGTCCGATCACGCCGACGTCGACGAGCGGCTTGCGCTTGAGGTCGTGCCAGTAATCGGCGCCGGCGCGGTTACTCCAATCGATGATGCCGCCTTTGCCCCACCACGGGTTCTGTTCGATGAACACCGGCGGCCCACCCTCCGACGCGCGCGCGAGAAAGCCACGACGCGCGAGATCGGCGTGCTCCGGTAGCCCGCGCGCGACATACGATTCTTCGATCACCATCACGCCGACGCCCTGCTTGTCGCGCAGCTCGGCGAGCTTCGTCGCCGGCGCAGGAAATTTTTCGGTGTCCCACGAGAGCGTTCCCATGCGGCTCGTTTCCGAGCCCTCTGTGATGTTGCCGAACCACTGCAGATCGAGCACGAAGCCGTCGACGGGGAAGTGATGCGCGCGCAGCGATGCGAGCTTCGTGTCCAGCTCTTTCCAATCGTCGAAGCCGTATTCGCTGACCCAAAGGCCGAACGCTTGCTTCGGCGGTACCGGCGGGCGACCGACGAGCGTCATGTAGTCGCGCCGCAGATCTTGGAGATCGGGACCGGCAATCACGTACCACTGCAGGGCATCACCGAGCGTGTGCAGCTTCCATGGATCGCCCGCGAAGCTCCAACGCTCGGCGTACGGATCATCGAAGAACATCGCGTAGCCGCGGCGGTCGTTCGCGAGTGCGTACATGATCGGAAACTGCGCGTTGCCGACGGAGCCCGAGCCCTTCTCGTTGCCGTCGAACTTGACCATCGCGTTGCCGTGCTCGTTGCCGGGCGTGCGCTCGCGGCCGAGCCAGTCGCCATCGGTCGTGCCGGGTTTGACGAACTGCTCGCCAAGCCCGTAGACGTTTTGCGTCGCTTCGCGCGAGATCGTCACCTCGTTCGCAGCGACGGGACACAGCCGATGCAGCACGAACGCGCGCGCGAGGTCGGTCACCGTCACGCAGAGCGTTGCCACATCAACGTCAATCGCGAGCTCGCGTGTCGCGAGGTGCGTGTCGTCGCGCTTCGCCCACGCGATCGGTGGGCCTTGAAACACGACCATCGGTGACGCAGGCACTGCCCGCGAGAACGAGCTGGTGAGTTGGAAGTGGACGAGGTCGTCGCGCAGCGCCGTGATACGCAGGCGCAGTGGTCCGCGTGTGAACTGCACGACGTCGGTGCGCGTCACGGGATCGACGCGCGTGGCATTGCGACCGCGCTGACAGCCAAGCCCGAGCAGCACCGCAAGGAGGACGTGAGACCGCAACGTCGTCGAGCTTACCCAAACACATCGTTCGGCTACGCGTGGGGTACCGGGAGTCGCGTCAGAACGCTTAGATATGGTTGGACCCTTTCAGCGCTTGGGTATCCGTGGGATATTGAAAGATCGTACTTTGATCGCTACCTCATCGCGCACCCTGACTGCAGACCGAACCCTTCGCACACTGGTATCATTGACAACCGGGTGACAGACGACACGGGGAATAAAGGGAGCGATCCGGCGGCTCCGGCACCGGCAAATCCGAAGACGGTGCCACCGAACGAGTCGGCGGCAGTGGCGTCGGCGCGCTTGTCAGCGCCGCCGGTGATGCCACCAAAGGCTCCGCGCGTCTCGACGCCACCGTCGCAGGATCCGCCCCGCAAAGACTTCGCGCGTGGTCCCACCGACGCGATGGATGACGTGCTGATCGGTCACGAGGTCGCCGGCCGCTACACGATCTTGAAGAAGCTCGGCCAAGGCGGCATGGGCACCGTGTATCTCGCGAGCCACAAGGCGCTCGAGAAGCAGGTCGCGCTCAAGGTGCTGCATGGCGAGTACGCACGCAAGCCCGACCTCGTCGAGCGCTTCATGCAGGAAGCGAAGGCGGCGTCGAAGATTCGCCACGAGCACGTGATCGACATCAGCGACTTCGGCTCGACGCCCGACGGCCTCGTGTTCTTCGCGATGGAGCTGCTCAAGGGTCACGAGCTGCACGAAGACATTCAGCGCGCGCGCACTGAAGGCGGCGTGATTCCCTGGGAGCGCGCGAAGAAGATCTTCTTGCAGGTCTGCGCCGCGCTTTCGGCGGCGCACAAGCTCGGCATCGTCCATCGCGATCTCAAGCCCGAGAACATTTACCTCGTCGACTTCCTCGGCGATCGCGATTTCGTGAAGCTGCTCGACTTCGGTATTGCGAAGCTGACCGAGCTCAACGATGGCGATCGCAAGCTCACGCGCACCGGCATGTTGTTCGGCACGCCCGAGTACATGTCGCCCGAGCAGGCGCGCGGCGAAAAGATCGACCACCGCGTCGATATCTATTCGATGGGCTGCATCCTGTATCAGCTCGTGACCGGTCGCGTGCCGTTCCAGGGCGACAACTTCATGGGCGTGCTGACGCAGCACCTGACCGAGCAGCCGCCGCCGATCGATCCCGAAATTTTCGATCAAGGCGGATCGCCACGCGCGCTCTCCGATGTGATCGACAAGGCGCTCAAGAAAGATCGCAAGGAGCGCTATCAAACGATCGACGAGTTCGCGAACGCGGTGCGCACCGCGTCCGGCGATTCGGTTCGCGTCGTGACGAACGAGGTGCTGGCCACGCGCCCGATCTCGGCGCAGATGAATCGCATCCCGACGCCCGCGAACCTCGCTACGCAACCGACCGCCGCCCCCGGTGCGGCCGTTGCCGTCGGCACGGCGCCGCCGAACGACACGATCACGCAGCCACTCTCGAAGCACTCGACGCTCGCGCCGATGATCAAGTCGAAGCTGCCGATCCTGATCGGCGCGAGTGCCGTTTTCGCAGCCGGCGTGATCACGACGATCCTGCTCATCAGCAGCAAGAGCACGCCGCCGGCAAAGCCGAGCCCGCAGGCTACGACGCTGCCGCTACCGGCGCCCCCGCCGCCGAAGATCGAGCCTGCGCCACCGCCACCGCCTCCGGTCCCCGAGCAAGTCGTGATCCGACTCGACTCCAAACCAAAGGGCGCGAAGATCACCGACCTCGCAACGCAGATCACGCTCGGCAAGACGCCGCTGACGTTCCGGCTTAAAGGCTCGAACAACGCGCGCCAGTTCGGCCTCAGCTTGCGCGGCTACGGCGATGCCGTCATCGAGCTCACGCCGAACCGCGAACGCATCGAGCACACCGAGGTCCTCGAGAAGGGCGCGACGGTTCCTACCGTGCGCAAGCTCGAGCCGGCGAAGCCCACAGCCGGTGCAGACTCGGGCTCCGCCACCGAGCCCGGCACCGAAGGCGTGCCCGAGCCAAGCCTCGAGCTCGAAGGTTCGGGCGCGAAGAAGGAAGCGCCGAAGGCCGATGCGACGAAGCCAGGGGCAGGCTCGGCCGCCAAGCCTGTGCCCGCGCAAGGCTCCGCAGCGAAGCCGGCACCGACGACAACGAAGCCCGCGCCCAACGCGCCCGTGAAAAAAGCCGGCTCGGCGAGCTAAACAGAGTCGCGCAGGTTCTGATCCAGCGTAAACGTAAACGTAAACGCCAACGTAAACGATCAGCCTGCCATCTTCGTCAACATCGAGACGATGCGCACCAACAACTCCTCAACCGAGGCGGTCTCGTCGGATGTCGCCAGGTCCAGCGCCCGAATCGCATCGAGCACGGCGGCCGCTTCAAGAGCCGAACCACGTGCGATTCGGTAGAACTGGCGCTGATCATCATCGCGACGGCCGGTTCCCTCTGCAATGTTGAGGTTGATCGATAGCGCGGCGCGACGGAGCTGGCGCTTGGTTTCAGGGTCAGACCGGTTCGCGAACCCGTAGAGAAGCGGAAGTGCCTCGACTGCGCATCGGTATACGTCGAGCTTTCGAAAGCCGAACATCCCAGCGCTATCGGCCAAGGCGCCGCGGAGTTGCGTTTACGTTTACGTTCGCGTTTACGTTTACGTTTCGACGATGATCCACAACCCAGGCGACTCTGTTTAGCGGTAGCGCAGCCAGGCTCACGGTCTAGCGGTAGCGCTGCAACTCTTCAGCCGCGCGAGCGCGCACGATCGGATTCGCGTGCGACTTCGCGGTGTCCTCGAGGAACGGCTTCGCCGGCGCGCCTATGTCCTCGCGCAGAAAGCGCGCGAGCGTGGCGTCGTAGCGCTTCGTCATGTTGAAGCCGCGCAGGACGAGCCGAATGAGCTCGGCGTCGTTCTTGATCGAGCTGTCGAGCGCGAGTGCGGCGCGCGCCTGCTTGAGGCCATCGGCCCACCACATCTTCTCGAGGTAGAGCTTCGCCGCGGCGAGCGGTAGGCGCGCATTTTTGGGGAACGTCTTGCGCGCCCGCACGAGCGTATCGATCGCTTCTTGGCGATTGCCGGCGTCCGTCATCTGACGCGCGCGAGCGACGAGCTCGTCGACGGGATCGGGCGTCGCGATCGCTTGCGCGTCGATAGGCGGGGTCTCGCGTGTAGGCTCGGTGGCCGGCGCGAGCTGCGCCGTGTGCGGTTCCTTGCGCGTCGCGGCGACGACGACAACGGCCGCGATGCCGACCGCCGATACACCGATGCCGAGCACGATCAGCGTTCGCAGCGAACGCGGTGACGCGGCGGGACGGCGCGCGGTGACGCGTGGCTTCGCCTCCGTCGTGACGGCACCCGTTTGCGCGTTCGCAAACAGCGGCTTCGAGATCGCATCGGAGAGCGCGGTCGCAAACTCGTCCGCGGTTTGAAAGCGCTGATCGGGATCCTTCGCGAGTGCGCGTGCGACGACATCTTCGAGTGCACCGAACTGTCGACCACCCGTCTTGTCGGCGAGTCGCGGCGGCGGATCATTGAGGTGCTGGAAGCAGACCGCGACAGGATCGCTAGCTTCGAACGGTTTACTGCCGGTGAGGAGCTCGAACAGCAGCACGCCACACGCGTAGAGATCGATGCGGTGATCGAACGCCGACCCGCGAATCTGCTCGGGGGCCATGTAATTCGGCGTGCCGAGCACGACACCGGTCGTCAGGTTGGATGTCTCGGCGGAGCTAAACCGCGCGAGACCGAAGTCGAGAATCTTCACGTGGTCGCCGAGGCCAGACTTTTGCGACAGCACGATGTTGGCGGGTTTGATGTCGCGATGAATGACACCGTGCTCGTGCGCGTGCGAGAGGCCCGATAGCACCTGCCGCGTCAGATCGACGGCGCGCATCATCGCCACCGGGCCTTCTTTGATGAGCTCCTTGAGGTTTTGGCCGGTGACAAGCTCCATCACGACGTACGGGCGCCCGACGTGGACACCGACGTCGAGCACCGACGCGCAGTGCGGGTGTTCGAGCTTTGCCATCGCGAGCGCCTCGCGCTCGAAGCGCTTGCGCGATGCGTCGTTTGGGATCTCCTCGTTGATCACCTTGATCGCGACCGCGCGGCCGAGCTTGAGGCGCTCGCCGCGGTAGACGTTGCCCATCGCACCCTCGCCGATTGGCTCGAGCACCTTGTAGCGCCCGTCGAGCACGTGGCCAGTGAGGTCGCCGCGACGCACGGACGAATGTTACCGTATGCGACGGTCCTTGCTGCGCTCGGTAGGCTGACGTTTCGTACGCGTCGGTTTGCTCGGCGGTTGTGCGGTCGATGTTGGCGCGGGTTGTGCGATCGCGTGTTTGGGCCCGCTGCGCGCGAGATACAACCACACGCCACCGCCGACGAGCATCGCGACCGCTGCCAGCGCGACGAGCCATGGCCAGCGCCGGCGTTGCTTGCGCGGCTTGACGCCGAGCACGCGGACGCTCGTCATCAGCCGCTCGCCCAACGACTTCTTGCGCGGGGAACGCCGTACGAGCGAGCCGATGCGCGCGACGAGGCCCGGCCCGACCTTTACGGTGGGCTTCGTTTGTGCGCGCTTCTCCGTGGGCCTCGTTTGCGCGCGGCTCGGCTTCTCGGCGGGCTTCTCCGGTTTTGGCTTTTCGGCTTTCGGTGGCTTTTCGGCCTTCGGTGCCGCGCGCACCTCCGGCGCGTCGGGCGCGCGAAGTGCGGCGCGAAGCTCATCGCGAAACATCGCCGCGTCGCGCGGTCGATCGCTTGGCTTCTTCGCGAGTGCGCGTGCGAGAAATTCGTCGAGGGCGGCCGGCACCTGCGCCTTCGGCGCGACCTCGCTCGCACGCCGCGGCTGTTCGTGGACGTGCTTGTACGCGAGACCGACGGTATTGCCGCCTTCGAATGGCACCTCTCCGGTCACGAGCTCGTAGAGCATGCAACCGAGCGAGTAGAGGTCGGAGCGCCCGTCGATCGCCTGACCGCGAATCTGCTCCGGGCTCATATAGGTCGGCGTGCCGCAGATCGCGCCTGTCTCGGTGATGCGTTTGCCTTCGATGTGGGCGATGCCGAAGTCGAGCACCTTCACGACGTCATCGCTTTCGCCGCGCGACACGAGCATCACGTTCGATGGTTTGACGTCGCGATGCACGACGCCGTTGCGATGCGCTTCGCCGAGCGCATCGGCGATTTGCGCGACGATGTCGACGACGCGCGCGAGCGGCAACCGACGCTTTGCGGTGATCTGATCGAGCGTCGGCCCGTCGAGATATTCCATCGCGATGAACAGCGTGCCGTCTGCCATCGCACCGTAGTTGTAGATCGTGACGATGTTCGGATGATTGAGCTGGCTCGCGGCGCGCGCCTCGGTCGCAAACCGCGTCTGGATCTCCGGATCGCGCGAATGCGCGGGATGCAGCACCTTGATCACGGCGCGCCGCCCGACGCTTTCCTGATCTGCGAGATACACCGTGCCCATCCCGCCCTTACCGAGCTGCGAGCGGATCACGTACTGGCCGATCACTTCGGCGCCGATCAGCGGATCGCCCGTCTTTCGTGGCTTGGTCGCAACTACCGTCGGCGGGGCGGAATTTGCGACCAATGTCGCGGCGACCGCGCACGCACTGCAGGAAGTGCCTCCCTCGAGCGGTGCATCACAGCTCGGACAGCGCGCTGCGGCCACGTGCCATTCTAATTCGTTTATGTCGGGAGCATGCTGGCTAGCGCACATACGCACCCTTGCAGCCACTCCCCTCCCCCACCCATGATCGATACGTGGGGGAGCGCCTTACCGCAAAGGAACAAACCGACGACACGAGGATGCTGCGGCCCGGTGCCGCATCATCTCCGACCACGACGAAAGTCATTGCCGACCTGCCAAAGCTCGGGCGTTTCCAAACCACCTCCGAGCTCGGCAGTGGTGGCATGGGCACCGTCTTTCGCGCGACCGATGACGTGCTCGGTCGCGAGGTCGCGATCAAAGCGCTCCACGCGAGTGACGACGTTGGCATCCGCGAACGCTTCTTGCGCGAGGCCAAAGCGATCGGCGCCGTGCGGCACCCGAACATCCTCGGCATCTACGACGCGGGAACCGAAGGCGACATTCCATACCTCGTCATGGAGCTCGCGACCGGCGGCTCGCTGCGCGATCGCATCAAGGCCGGGCGCCTTGGCGTCGAGGAAGTGCGCCAGGTCGGCATCCAGATCGGCCGCGCGCTCGCCGCTGCCCACGCCGCGCGCATCCTGCATCGCGACATCAAGCCAGGAAACATCCTCACGATGGGTGATGGCGTGTGGAAGCTCGCCGATTTTGGTATCGCGCGCCTTCCCGATTCGAAGCTCACCGTGACAGGTCAGTTTCTCGGCTCTCCATCCTACGCAGCGCCCGAGTCGCTGCGCGCCGGCGAGTTCAGTCCCGCCTCGGATGTCTACGGCCTCGGCGCGACGCTATACGAAGCACTCACCGGCGACCCACCGCACGGCGATCACGACATGCAGTCGATCGTGCGCAAGCTCGAACAAGATGCGCCGCCGCTTTCCACGCGTGTCGCGGTCCCCGGCCCATTCGGCGACGCGATCATGGCAGCCGTCTCCCGCGATCCGACAAAGCGCCCGACCGCGGAGCAGCTCGCCCATCTCCTATCGGCGACCGACCCAGCGGCCCGCCCGCACGCCGCCGCCGCCACCACCGCCACCGGCTGGACGCGCACGCAAAAACTCGTCGTGGCGGCCATCGCGGCGCTCGTCGTCATCATCGTCGCGTGGCGACTCCACGGACGCTCCTCCTCCCCCGCCACAACGCAAAAAGCACCCAGCGCAGAGCTCGAGAAATCTACCGAACCATCTAGCGACGATTCCGACGCGCCGATCTACGCCGACCCCTGGGGCCGTCTTGTCGACGAGGACTGCAACCCGATCGAAGGCGAAGCCGCCGAAAAAGCCATCGACCGCATCAACCGCGGCGAGGAACCACAGCGCGCCAGTTGCCGCGGTGGCCACGGCAAAGGTCACGGCAAAAAGAACAAGGGCGGCGACGAATAAGCCCGAGCTCTTAGGTCCGCCCCGGGCTATTAGCTCCGCACCTTCTGCCCTTAGGTCCGCGCGCGCGTGCATATGGTGGCGGCGGCAGGCATTAGGCGATGAACCGCAGCGCTCGAGCACGCGAGGCGCGCGTGCTTATGGTGGCAGCGGCAGGCATTAGGCGATGAACCGCAGCGCTCGAGCACGCGAGTCGCGCGTGCCTCGTCAACGCGCGGCGCGGCCCCGCGAGACGAGGGCCGGCGGAGCGAGATGGAATGAGCAGGGCGCACGCGCGAGCAGACCGCGCGAGTCAACGCACGAGCTCCGACGGCCCTCGCGAGCGGGTGCCAGCCGCGCGTGCCAGCGTTCTGCAGAGCGTGAGCGCGAGCGACTCGACCGGCGGCGCAAGCGGTGACGCAGGCGATCTCGACCGACGACAACAACGGCGGCGGTCAGGCGCCGCTGAACTGCACACCCTCGAACACGAGCGTCGGCGCGAGGGTCGACGAGTACTTCCACGGATCGTTCCCGAGCTCGACGAGGTGCGCGAACAGATCAACGATGTTGCCCGTGACATTCATCTCCCCGACGGGTGCGCCTAGCGCACCACCCTCGATGAGATGCCCCCGCGCGCCGAGCGAGAAATCGCCTGTCGTCGAGTCCATGTTGCCACCGAGCCACGACGTCACGTAGACACCATCCTTCGCAGCTGCGACCAGCGCATCGCGCCCGCGCGTGCCAAGCGTCAGGATCCGATTCGACGGACTGCCCGTCGTCGTCTTCGCGCCCAGCTTGCTGCCGTAATAGGTGTCGACGTAAATGTTCTGAAACACGCCGCCTTCGATCAGCGGCAGCTTCGCTGCCGCAATGCCTTCGCTATCGAACGGCCGCGAGCCGAGTCCGCGCGGAATCAGCGGATCGTCGACGATCGTGAGCTTCTTCGACACCATCTGCTTACCGAGCTTGTCGCGCCAGAACGAGCGCTCTTGCTGCACCGAGCCCGCATTCGCGGGACCGAGCAAACGGCCAACGATGGCTGCGGCGGCGCGCGCATCGACGACCATCGTCGCGCGACGCGTCGGGCCCTTGCGCATACCGAGCCGCGCACGCGCGAGGCGCAGCGCTTCATCGGCGACACCCTCGACTGCGGGCAGCGCATCGACGTGACGCGTCCACGCGCCCATCCAGTCCTCGGGGCGCTTGTCGCCGTCATCGAGCGTGATCGAGGTCGAGTAGCCGACCGACGTGGTCTCGTATGCCTGCGCGAAGCGGTTCGAGCTCGCCGCGGCAAACACCATCGTGCCGTCGCTGACATCACTCGTCGCCGAGATGACCTTCGTCGCGCGTGCGACGCGATCGTTCATCTTGTGCAGCCACGCGAGCCGCGTATCGCGATCGAGCTTGCCGACTCTGCCGTCTTCGAGGTCGAGCGAGGCGAGGCGCTGCGGATAGAGCGCGCGATCGGCGAGCTTGCGGTGCGGATCCTTCTGAAGCGCGCGCGTGAGCGCGACGCCGTTGGCAACGAACGTGCGCACCTGATCGGGGCGCAGGTCCGTCGTCGAATGTGCGGAGTAGCGGCCATCGACGAACAGCCGAATCGACAGGCTGCGCGAGGTCGAGTCTTCGACCTTCTCGAGCTTGCCGTTGCGCACCTGGAACGCGACATCGCGCGAACGCGTCGCGCTCGCCCACGCGTCCTTCGCGCCGGCCTTCTTCGCCGCCTCGACGGCAGCGGTTGCGGTTTCGAGCAGCTCCTTACGCATTCTCGCCTCCCACCGTCATCTTCGAGACGAGCACGGTCGGCAGGCCCTGCGAGACCGGCACGCCCTGGCCGTCCTTGCCGCACGTCCACCCGCCGGTGTCGAGCTTCGTGTCGTTTGCGGCCATCGTGATCCGGCGCAGCGACTCGGGCCCGTTGCCGATGATGTTGACGTCCTTGATCGGCGCGGTGACCTTGCCGTCTTCGACGAGCCAACCGTTCTTGATGTAGAACGTGTAGTCGCCAGCGCCGATCTGTACCTGACCGTTCGTGAACGTCTCGGCGATGATGCCGGTGCCCTTCACCGACGCGATGATTTCCTCGCGCGTGTGCGGGCCGTTCGTCATATACGTGCAGCGCATGCGCGGCATCGGCGCGAAGCGATACGACTCGCGGCGCCCCGACCCCGTCGACTTCATCTTGTAGTGGTCGGCGCTGATCTGATCGTGCAGGTACGTCCGCAGCACGCCGTTCTCGACGAGCACGGTGCGCTCGGTATCGTTTCCTTCATCATCAATGTTGAGTGCGCCGCGCTCGTGATCGACCTGCGCGTCGTCGACGATCGTGACGAAGTCGGGCGCAATCTTCTGGCCGATCATCGTCGCGTAGATGCTCGTGCCCTTGCGATTGAAGTCCGCCTCGAGCCCGTGCCCGATCGCCTCGTGCAGCAGGATGCCGCTGGCACCGGCCGCCAGGATCACCGGCATCTCGCCGGCGCGTGGCCGCCGCGCATCGAACAGCCGCATCGTGCGATCGACGGCCTCGTGCGTGACCTTGTCGAGCTGCGCATCGGTGAACCAATCAAAGCCGCGACGACCGGCGATGTTCGAGCCGTTCGACTGCCGCACGCCCTTCTTCTCGGCGGTGAGGCTGACGTACATGCGCGCCATCGGCCGATGGTCCGTGACGATGCGGCCATCGCGATTGACGACCATCACGCGCTCTTCGCTGTCGCCCCAGTAGACCGACACCTTTTTCACCGATGGATCGCCCGCGCGCGCCAACGCCTCGGCCTTTTGAATGCGCGGCAGCTTCTTGTCGACGCCGACTTCGCTCCACGGCACCGATGTCTTGTAGTAACCGCGCATCTCGTTGCGGAACGTGAAGTGCGCCGGCGCACCGGTGCCGGTGCCGTTCGCGATCGCGCTCGCCGTGCGCGCCGCCGCGATCATCGCCGGCTCCGTCAAATCTTCGGTAAACGCGAAGCCGACCTGATCGCCGAGCACGACGCGCAGGCCGACGCCCTGCTCGATGTTCGACGACGCCTGACTGATGATGCCGTCCTCCATGACGATCGAGTTGTTGCGCGTGTGCTGGAAGTAGATGTCCGCGTGCGTCGCACCGCGGCTCGTCAGCTCGGTCATCACGCGACGAAGCATTGCTTCGTCGACGCCGAACCACGCCATGAACGGATTGTCGGATGTCTTCGTCGGCAGCGTCGAAGCGCCGTTGCGCGAACACCCCGCGAGAAACTGCGGCATCGTCAGCAGTGCAGTCCCCGCACCCGCTGTGTGCAGGAACCGTCGTCGATTCATCATGCGTTGAAACTAGCTCGACAGCCTCTCCTCGTGGAGCGGCAAACGCAGCGTCGCAGCATGTCGCACCCACTTGTGGCACTCTCGATCCCGGTGGAAGCCGAAGCTCCGGCGACTCGCCGCGTTCTGTTCGGTGCGTTCATGGGCGTGTTTACGCCGACGCTGCTGACCATTTTCGGCGTCATCATGTACGTCCGCCTCGGCTGGGTGGTCGGCAACGCCGGCCTCGGCGGCGCGTGGCTCGTGATGGGGCTGTGCATCCTGATCACGACGGCGACGAGCCTATCGCTGGCGTCGATCGCGACGAATACGCGGATGGGCCCGGGCGGCGCGTACGCGATCCTGACGCGGTCGCTCGGCCTCGAGGTCGGCGGCAGCATCGGTGCGTCGCTCTTCTTCGGGCGCGTGCTCGGTACGGCGATGCACGTCATCGGCGTCCGCGAGGGCTGGCTGTGGATCTTTCCGGATCACCCGCCGCTGCTCGTCGATCTGATCACGTTTGTCGTCCTCACCGGCATCTCGTACGCGAGCGCGAATCTGGCGTTTCGCGTCCAGTTCTTGATCATGGCGGTGATCGGTGCGTCGCTCGTGTCGATCTTCGCGAGCGACGTGACGACGAATCCCGTCGCCGACATCACGTGGTGGGGAACGTATCCAGGGTCCGCAGAGACCGGATTCAGGGGCACGAACTTCTGGGGTGTGTTTGCGGTGTTCTTTCCGGCGACGACCGGCATCTTGGCCGGCGCGAACATGTCGGGCGATTTGAAAGATCCGCGCACGGCGATTCCCAAAGGCACGCTGTGGGCCGTCGGCATCAGCTCGCTCGTTTACGCGGGCCTCGCGCTGTGGTGCGCACGCGCGGGGACGATGCACGAGCTCGTCACGAACTACAACTTGACGATCGAGAAGTCGATGTGGCCGCCGCTCGTCGTCGGCGGGTTACTCGGCGCCGCAGCGTCGACGGCACTCGCCGGGCTCATCGACTCGCCGCGCATCCTCGCCGCGATCGCTCACAACCGGATCTTGCCGTACAGCGATGTGCTCGGCAAAACCACGCCGGATGGCAATCCGCGCGCGGCGATCTTGGTGACCGCGATCATCACGCTCGCATTCATCATGCTGCGCGACCTCAACCTCGTCGCGTCGCTCGTGACGATGCTGTTCTTGATCACCTACGGCATGCTCAACATCGTCGTGCTGATCGAGGGGCGCCTCGGCTTGCTCAGCTTTCGACCGACGCTGCGCATCCCGATGCTCGTGCCGCTGATCGGTTTTACCGGCACGGTGTTCTCGATCTTCATCGTCAACCCGACGTTCGGCCTGATCGCGGTTGGCCTCGTCACGGCCGTGTACATCTGGATTCGCCGACGCGGCCGACCGACGCAGACCGAAGATGTGCGGTCGAGCGTGTTCGTCGCGGTCGCGCAGTGGGCCGCGTCGCGCGTCACGGATCGCGAGCACGAGAACAAGCGCGCGTGGAAACCGAACATGCTCATTCCCGTGCGTCAGCCCGAACAGGTCGCCGGCCAGTTCTATCTGTTCCTCGATCTCGCGCAGCCCGATGGCTCCCTCGCGCTGCTCGGCCTCGACGCTGCCAACGATCCGAAAGCGATGCGGCGTCGGCTCGTCGCGTACAGCGAAGCGTTTCGCCGCGCGCGCGTGCACTCGAGCGTCGCCGTGTTGCGCAGCGACGAGGGCGACCACGCGATCATCGCGGCGCTCGAAGCGCTGCAGGCGGCGTTCTTTCGCCCGAACGTGCTGCTCTTGAATCTCGGCGCGAGCCCCGACGATGACCCGGTTCGCGATCTGCCGACATTCGCGCGCTCCGCGCATACGGTGAAAGTCGGCATGCTCGTCGTCGCGATGCACCCGCTCGCCGGTCTCGGTCAGCGCCGCAAGGTCAACCTGTGGGTGCGGCCGGCACCAGGCACGTGGGATGCGGAGGCCGCGTTCAGCTCGGGCAACCTCAACTTGAATCTGCTCACCGGCTATCGGCTCATGCGCCGATGGGATGCCGACGTCGAGATCTTCACGGTGATCGACAACGTCGCGAACGAAGACGCTGCACACGGGTTTCAGGATCAGCTGTGCGACCTCGCGCGATTCCCGAGCGACGTCGAGCGTCGCGTCGTCGTCGCAGATTTCGAGCACGCGCTGGAGGCGGAGCGAACCGCCGACGTCAACGTGATCGGCTTGCCGCCGAATTGCGAGGCCGCGTATCTGCGCAAGCTCGTCCAGCTCGCGCGCTCGACGTGCATCTTCGTCGCCGATTCGGGCCGCGAGAGCGCGCTCGTCTAAGCGCGCTTGTCGCGCACGACACGCGGCGGCCGCACGCGGACGGTGCGCACGCGCCGCGGCGAAGCTTCGACGACCTCGAGCACCGTGCCATCCGCCGCTTTGAGCTGCGCGCCGACCGCCGGCATCATGAGGGCGATCGCCATGCACAAGCCCGCGATCGTCGCGCTGTCGCGACAGATCGGCAGCGCCGTGTTGAGCGTGCGGTTGACCTTGCGCGTCGGTAGCCACCCCGGCACGAGCGCCGAGCCATCGGCTTCGATCTGCACGGTCTGCTCCGGCAGATCATGCTCGCCGAACATGTCGCCGATCAGCTCCTCGACGAGGTCGTCGATCGTGACGAGGCCGGCTGTTCCGCCGTGCTCGTCGACGACGACGCCGATCTGCACGCGCTTGGCCTGCAGCTCGCGCAGCACCGCGCTGATGCGAGCGGTCAGCGGTACGTACACGATCGGCCGGATGATATCGGGTAGCGCGATGAGCTCGCGTTCCCACGCGAGCGCGAGTACATCGCGCGCGACGACATAACCGATCACGCGATCGAGCTCGCCATCGTAGACAGGCATGCGGCTGTGGCCTTCTTCGAGCAGGATGCGCTGGACCTCGTCGGGGGAAGCATCGCGCCGCAGCGCGACGATTCGATCGCGACGCACCATAACATCGGCGACCGTGACATCACCGAACTCGAGCGCGCGCGCCGCGATCTCACTGCCGCGCACATCGATCGAGCCACTCTTCGCAGCTTCGTGGACGAGCTCGCGCAGCTCGTCGCGCGACATCCGCGCTTCGGCGAACGACGTCTTGTCGCCGAACAGCTTGAGCACGAGGTTCGAGCACGCGGTGAGAAACCACACGAGCGGTCGCATCAGCCGCGCGAGCAAGAGCATCGGTCGGCCGATCCAGAACGCATATCCCGAGTAGCGCAGCGCGAGCGATTTCGGCACCAGCTCGCCGAGCACGAGTGACAGAAACGCGATCAGCACCACGACGAGAATCATCGCGACGTCGTGCGCCTCGTCGCCGGCGATCGATACCAAGTGCGGTGCGACGTCGGCCGCCATCCGCGCACCGCCGTATGCGCCTGCAGCTACACCAATGACGGTGATGCCGATCTGCACGGTCGCGAGGAAGCGCTCCGGCTTCTCGCGCAACGCGGCGACCGCGAGCGCGCGGCGATCGCGCGCGACTGCGCGCTGGTTCACTTTCGTTTTCGCCGCGGTGAGCACGGCGATCTCGGCACCCGCAAACAACCCATTCGCCGCTACCAGGACGAGCAGGATCAAGAGCTCGTGGAGCACCGAAGTAGTTCACCATGCACTCGACCAACCGGCACGTTCGTCGAGAGAGCCAGGGCCACGCTTACAGAATTGCCGACGCTGAGGCGCCGGCGCGCGCTTTAGGCATCGCTACCTCGATCGTAACCCCCGCGATTCCGTGCAATGTCGCCGGTTTGGTGCGTATAGGTGAAACGTCTACCTGCATTGCTCGGACCTCCGGCCGAATCAACCGGCGTGCGCAATCAACGCGGTTTCACCGTTATCGAGCTGATGTTCGTCGTCGCTGTTGTTGGCGTGCTCGCGCGAATCGCGATTCCGATGTTCATGACGCACGTCGGCAAGTCGAAGTCGAGCGAAGCGAGGTTGAACCTCGAAGTGATCAAGAAGCGCGCGACGCTCTATTACTACGAGCGCGGTCGCTTTCCGCAGGGTACGTCGGCCGTGTTGCCCGGCCCCGACGGCGATGCGTGCACCAACGCGAAGAAGACGTTCGCGCCAACGACGTCGTGGAACACGGATACCGTGTGGAGCGCGCTCGACTTCGCGGTCGGCGAGCGCATGCGCTTCTCGTATCACTATCAGTCGAGCGGCCTGAAGTCGGCGCGCGTCTGGGCGGTTGCCGACCTCGGCTGTAACGGCAAGCAGGTCGTGTACGAGCTGTATCTCGAAGGCCGCAGCAACGGAACGGTCGCAACCGCGCTCATCGATCCGTTCAATTCTGTGAAGCCCGCGATCCCGACCGCCGACACCACGGTCGCGTCGAATAGCACAACCTCATCGAGCACCGCGGATGCGGGCGCCGGGGCATCGAATGCGCCGCGGACATCGAGCAGCTCATCGAGCAGCTCGAGCAGCACGTCGACGAGCACCTCGACCTCGACCAGCACGTCGACCTCGACGAGCACCTCGACGTCGACGAGCACCTCGACGTGCACCGGCAACGGTGCGTGTAAGAAGTAGCTCAGGCGCCCGGCTTCGCGCGCGCCCAGACTTCGACGCTCGCTCGCCCGCCGCCGGGCAGATTCGTGTATGCGAAGTCGACGCTGCGCAGCCTTCGAAGCTTGCCCGGAATATCGATCGGCGCGATGCGCGCGCCCTCTTTGAACGTGTGGCCCGATTCGGTCTCGAACTTTTCGTTGTTGCCGAGCGTGACGATCACTCTGTCGAGCTTCACGTCGCTGCCGGTGACGACGAACATCAGCTCGGAGAACGGCTTGCCCTTGCGAATGGTGAGCCTGTCGCGATCCTTCCAGCCATCGACGGTAACCTTGCCGAGGAATGCCCAGCCTTTGTTTTCCCACTTGACCGGCGTCATCGGTGGCGGCGCTGGTCGGCCGACATCGCGCGCATAGATCTCGACTTTCGCCGGACCACCGCCGGGCAGGTTCGCGTACGCGAGATCGATCCGGCTGATCGTGCGGTCCTTCCCCGGCAGATCGATCGCGCGCGTGCGCTGGCCTTCCTTGAACGTGTGTTTGATGTGCGGCGACCACTTCTTGCCGTTCGTGAACACGATCGAGAAATCGTTGAGCTCGAGGTCCGAGCCCTCGACAAGCATCGTCAATTGATCGAAGCCGCCCTTTCTCTTGCCGACGCGAATCGAATCGCGATCGCGCTTGCCGTTGACGACGCCGGCGCCGAGGCGTGTCCAGCCTTTCTTGTCGAATGCGGGCTGCGGCTTCGCGGGCCCGCCATCCGTCGACGCCGTTCCATTGCCCCTACGATCGCGACCGTAGATCGACACCGTCGCGGTATCGCCCGGTCGCGCGGCACCGTAGACGAGCTCGATCTTCGCGATCGAGCGGTTATTGCCCGGCAGATCGATCGGCTTTGAGCGCTGGCCTTCCCGGAACTGATGCTTGAGCGGCGGGGTGAACTTTTCGCCGTTCGTGAACAGCACGGTCAGGCTCTTGAGCTCGATGCTCGCGCCCGAGACGACCATCTGTAGCTCATCGAATTTCGCGTCTTGATTCCCGAGCGGGATCACGTCTCTATCGCGTTCGGTCTTGACCATTTGGGTGCCGAGCAGGACCCAGCCTTTGGGGTCGAACTGCTGGGCGTAGGCGGCGGATGTAGCCATTAAGAGCAGACAAACGAGTAAGCCGCGGATCATGAGGTTCTCCGTTTGCTACAATTGCGACGGCGGGGGCCGAATGGCAGTTGATCTTAAACGGGATGACCCGACCTCCGGGTCTGGCGAGCGCGAATCCGAACGCAAATCTCCATCTTCGATGCTCGCGCCGCGTTCATCGCTCCCGAGCGTCGAGAGCTCGCTCGATGCGTTCATTGCAAAGGCGCACGACCACGCTGCCGAACCCGTTCCCGCTGTCGAGTCGCCCGAGCAAGCGCTGCGCAAGCAGATCGAAGATCTAAACGGCCGGCTCGCCGAGGTCGAAGCGCAAGCGCGCGCGCGTGTGCGCCGCTGGCCGTGGATGCTCGGTGCGTTTCTCGTCGGCGCCGCCAGCATGCTCGCAGTGAGCTTCTTGTTCCCGATGAACACGCGCGTCGAGACCGTATCGAGCGCGCCGCCGCCCCAAGCGGCGCCTGTCACGGTCACAGCGCCTGCCGAGCCAACGCCGGCTCCGCAACCAGCGCCACCACCGCCGCCGGCAGGCACACAACCGACCACCGAGCCAGCGCCGGCGCCGCCGACGCCGACGACCGCGGTCAACACGACGACGAAGCCCAAGCCGAAGCACCGCGCGAAGGCGAGCAGCGACAGCCAGGCGGAGAGCCAGCCGACGGAGAAACCGGCGGGCGAGCAACCCAAGTCCGACGAATCCGGCAGCGGACTCTACAACCCATTCTGATGACGCGAATCATTTCCTGCATCCTCGTCGCGCTGCTCGCCGCGCCTGCATCCATCGCGTGGGCCGATGAGCCGCCGCCCACCAAAGAAGACCTCGACGCGGCGAAGAAGGCGTTCAAGGAAGGCGACGCGCTGTATCGCGCGGGCAAGCTCACCGAGGCGATCGAGAAGATCAAAGAGTCGTATCGCCTGTCGAAGAACGCGATGCTGCTCTACAACCTGGGCCACATCTCCGATCAGCTCGGCAACCGGCAAGACGCGATCTCGTATTACAAGAAGTTCCTCGCGACCGCGCCGGCAAACGCGCCCAAGCGCGCGGATGTGCAGAAGCGCGTCGAGACACTCGAGAAGGAAGGCACGACAGCGCCGGTGGAAGAAGCGACTGCAAAGTCGACGAGCAAATACACCCAGGCGGATTTCAAGCACGAGGTCGTGTTCACCGCGCCGCAGAAAAAGCCGCTCGACATCGTAGCGACCGTGCCCGAGGACTCGGGCTTCGTGCTCACGCTGTTCTATCGCGGCAGCAACGACGCGACGTTCACCAAAGAGCCGATGGCTTGGAAGGATAAGCAGCTCGTCGCGACGATTCCCGGCGAAAAGCTCGTCGGCAACTGGATCCAGTACTACATCGAGGTGCGCGACAAAGATGGCAAGTTGTTCGCGCGCTCGGGTAAGTCGACGAGCCCGAACTTGATCTCGTTCGAGGGCGGCGCGACCCAAGCGGTCGAGGAGGATCCGCTGCTCACGGCACAACGCGTCGTCGACGAACGCAATGGGGAAGAGACGAAGGAGCCGTTGCGGCCGATCGTGATCGCAAAATGGGCGACGACGGGCGCTGCGATCGGCCTTATCGCGAACTCGGTCGCGATGGCGATCCTCGCGAAGCAGCAGCACGACAAGCTGCTCGCGGATGCGAGCTCGTGTGGCCCACCGCCGTGCCGACAATTCGATGCCGTGTATGACCAAAAGGTCGAGTCGCTCGGCGCGCGGTACGACATCGCGTTCAAGCTGTCGCTCGGAGTTGGCATCGCAGCCGCCGGCGTCGCGGGCTACCTCTGGTATCGCGACCTCAAGACGAAGCCCGAGACGAACACGGTCGCCGGCGCGCCGAAGAAGAAAGTATGGGCTGTCGCACCGGCAATCGGCGGCGACTTCACGGGCGCCGCGTTTGGAGCGAGGTTCTGATGCGCTCGCTATTGCTCGCGCTCCTCGTGGTTGGCTGCGACGCGTATGATCGCGACATCGGCCCGACTCCATTTCTGTGCGGCCCCGACGAGCCGCGCTGCCCGATGGGCTACACGTGCATGATGGACGGCATCAGCGGCGATGAGGTCTGCGTCGGCAACGGCGGCAGCGTCACCGAGAATCCCGACTGCGCCGACGACAGCGCGTACGAGCCAAACAACACGCTCCTCGAAGCGAAGCCGACGACGATCGACGAGATGAAGACGTTCACCGTCGATGGCCTCGCCGTATGCCCGGCCAACGATCGCGACGTGTGGTCGATCATGATCGGCGCGACGACGCAAACGATCGAGATCGTCGTCGCGTATGACCCCGACAAGGTGCCGTTGCAGGCGGCGATCTTGAACGAAGGCGGCGTCCCGATCGCCAGCGCGACACCGGTATCGGGCATGGACGGCACGATTCGCGCGGCGCAACAGAACCTGCCCGTCGGCAAGTACTACATGCTCGTCAACGGGCCGAACAGCGGCGCGCCCGCCGTGAACAACTACAAGCTGACGATCACCGCGAGTCCTTAGCTCGTCAGCAGGCTCTTGACGTCGGTGTCCATCCCGGCGCGGATGAGCTCGAGCGTCTTGCCGCGCAAGCGCGTCTTCGTCGCGCGGTATTGCTTTCGACCGAACGCGGCGAGCCGCGTCGCTTCCGCCTTCGCGCGCGTCAGTGCCTCCGCGGCGGGCACGACGACGTCGAGGTAGCCGACGCGCGCCGCCTCGTCTGGCGCGTAGATTTTCGCGCCGAGCGTCGCCTGGGTTAGCTCGGTTGGCAGCAGGCGGTCGCGCGCGAGCTCCATCGCGAGCAGCGGCACGGGAAGACCGATCGAGACTTCGTTGAGACCGATCTTGAATTCGCCGGCCGCGCCGACGCGATAGTCGGCCGTGAGTGCGACGAGTGCGCCACCGGCGAGCGCGTGCCCCGTGCATGCGACGACGAGCGGCAGCGCACAATCGTAGAGCTCGAGGAGCAGCTCGGAGCCTGCACGTAGCAGCGCGAGCGCGGCATCGGGTCCGCTCATCATGACGCGCAGGTCGAAGCCGGCGCAGAAGCGCTCGGGTCGGCCCGTGAGGACGATCGCTGCGGCCTCCTGCTCGGCGCGGCGAAGCGCGTCGCGGAGCGCATCAATCATCGCCGTCGAGAGCGCGTTGGCTTTGCCATCATCCATCTGGATCACGGCGAGCTTGTTTTCGAAGGTGTAGGTCAGCGGCGTTGTCACGGCGCGAGGGTATCGCGCGATTTGCCCAAGAGGTCACGCAACCCGCACCTAGTGATCAGCCGGTGCATATAGACGCGGTCGACGCCGGCAAGCACGGCGGCGGCGCTGACATTGCCGTTCGTCTGCGCGAGCAGCTCCGCGACGTAAGCGCGCTCGAAATAGCGTAGCCAGTGCTGGCGGGCATCGCGCAGCATGACCGAGCTATCGAGGAGCGGCGGATCGTCGGCGGGCTCGGCGTCGCCGAGGAGCTGTCGCTCGACGTAGCCGCGCAGCTCGCGCACGTTGCCTGGCCAAGGCGCCGCGCGCAGCTGCTCGAGCGATTCGGATGCGAGCAAACGCGCTGCGGCCCGCGAATCCGCGGCGCCGAGGAAACGCGCGACGAGGAGCGGGATGTCCTGCGGTCGCTCGCGCAGCGGCGGTAGGCGCACGCGCGCGCCGGCGATGAGCTCGAACAGATCCGGATCGAAGCGGTCGGCGTTGACGTCGGGTCGCAGGTTGCGCCGCGACAGCGCGATCACGCGTACGTCGGCTGGCGCGATCGCGTCGCGGCGGCGTACGCACCGCTCTTCGAGCACGCGCACGAGTGCGCGCTGCGTGGCACGCGCAAGCGCGCCGACTTCATCGAGCACGAGCGTGCCGCGATGACACCGCTCGATGGCGCCCGCGCGATCGCCGCGGCCAAGCAGCTGCCCCTCGACATCGAGCGCCGCACCACGGCAGTCGATGACATCGAGCGCGCCCTCGCGCCGCGCACCGAGCTCGTGCAGCGCCGCGGCCGCAGCATCCTTGCCCGTGCCGCGCTCGCCTTCGATCAGCACGTGGGTATCGCGCGCAGCGATCTGCTCGAGGCGCGCGAATGCCAGGCGCATGAGCGGCGAGGTTCCGACGAGCGTGCCGAACTGCTCCTGCGCCGCGAGTGCGAGAGGCACCGCGTCGCCTTTCCAATCGATGCGCAGCTCGCTGCGGCCGATCGTCACGATCGTCGGGCCGCGCAATCGCCCGGACTCGAGCTCGACACCGTCGAGCAGCGTGCCGTTGCGGCTGCCGAGGTCGCGCAGCACGACGCCGCCTTCATCGAGCACGAGCTCGAGTTGAAAGCGCGAGACGGCGCGATCGGTGAGCACGAGGTCCGCCGTGCGATGCGTGCCGATCACGATGCGCTCGCTCGACGTGGTGAGCTCGACGCCGGCATCGGGGCCGGTCACCACTTCGACGTGCACCGCGCGGATCGTCGGTTCGGCGTGACCGAGCTTTGTGGTTTGCGGCTCCGTCATTCGGCCTCCACGCGCAGCGGCACGAGCATGCGGACGAAACGCGCCGGCGAGCGCACGCCCTCGCCTCTCAGCACGCGTTCGGCATCGCCGACGAGCCATTCGTCGCGCGTCAGCTCGCCGCGCCGGCGTCGTGCGGCCGCGGCGAACGCGCCGAGATCAGCGTGCGTGGACAGCTGCTCCGCCGTCGACAGCCATACGACGGCGTCATCGCGATCGCGAGACGCGCCCGCCTGCACGAGCGCACGCAGCGCGCGCACCCATGGCAGACCCTCGTGCGCTGCGAGGCCACGCAGCGACTCGGCGATGCCGGCCTCGTTGCCAACCGCGATCGCCGCGCGCCCGCGCAGGTGATACGCCTCGATCGCGACCGACTGGCAGATCATGAGGTGCGAGCGGCGCAGCTCGGGCCACGTCGCGGCGATGCGCTCGTACGCCGTGCGCGCGTCGCCATCGTAGAGATCGAAGCTCGCGAGCGCGAGAACGCTGTAATAGTGCTGCAGATGAAAGCCGCGTGGCGTCCATGCCGCGGTGGCCTGCGCGACGGCAACGCGCCCGCGCGCGGTGCGATCGGCAACTGCCCACGCGAGCGCGGCGATGCCGCTGCCGAAGTTCGCTGCATCGAAGCAGTTGCCGCGCACGCGCGCGAGCTCGACGCCGGCATCGATGCGTCGCGAAAAATCGGCGAGCTTGCCACGATAGAACTGCGCCCACGCGACCTGGATCTCGACGCCGCCGACCTGCCACAGCACGTTCGTGCAGTCTTCGCGCAGGATGCGCACGGCTGCCTCGTTGAAGCGATACGACGCCGCGAAATCGCCGGCCATGAACGCGATAAGGCCACGCGCGCACGAGACCCATGCGGGCAGCTCGGGATCCTCGAGGTCGGCGATCAGCTGCTCCGCCACGGCGAGCGCCGCTTCGGCGCGCTTCGCGGTGCGCGCGCCTTGCGCGGCGAGGAACATCGCTTCGGTCGTGAGAGCGCGCGCGATCCGCGTCGGCTCGCCGATCTCGAGCGCGAGTAACAGCTGGCGCGTCGCGAAGTCGGCGCCGACGATCAGATCGATCATGCCGAGGTCCGTCGCGGCGGTCCACAGCGTATCGAAGCGCAGCAGCTGCGACGGTGGAATCTGGATCGCATCGATCGTCGGCCGTGCGAGCCGACGTAAACGCAGCCGCGCGCGGTTCCATACAAGCGAGCGCAGCGCGCGCCGCGGCGAATCGGGCACGCGCTCGCCGAGCTCGGCGAGCACCTGTGCCAGCACATCGAGACCCGCCTCGATGCGGCCGGTGCGCAGGTATTGGCTTGCGGCGCGGCGGCGCAGCTCGAGCGACTCGGCCGTCGACGCGAGCGCGGCCGCCGAGCGATACGCATCCGCCGCTTCTTCGCCGCGGCCCGCGTTTGCGAGCGCATCGCCGAGGCGGATCAGGATCTCGCGACGCGGCACTTCCTGATCGCCGAGGCGCAGCACCGCGACGTAGAGCTCGGCGGCACGCTCGAATGCGAGCGCGGTCGCCGCTTGCTCCGCCGCGAGCAGCGCGTGATGCGCAGCCGCGGCGCGGTCGCCCGCGCCTTCGCAGTGGATCGCGAGCGCTTCGTGATCGGTGAGCGCGCCGGCAAGCCGCGCGTGCAGCTCGCGCAGGTGCTCCTCCTCGAGCGCAGTCGCCACGGCCTCGCGAATGCGATCGTGATAGCACTCGAAGCGCGCCTCGCCGCCGAGCACCCGCACGAGGCGCGCGTGAGTGAGCCGGCCGATCGAAGCGGCAAACGTCGCCGCGTCGACGCCGCTCGCCGCCGCGAGCGCATCGCGCGCGATCGGCATTGCGGCAAGCGCGACGAGCTCGAGCACGCCGCGGTCGTCGGCGGGCAGCGCCTGCAACCGGCTCGCGACCGCGCCGCCGATCGACGCGACGCCATCGCGCACCATCATCGCGAGCTCGTGGATCAGAAACGGCACGCCGCACGATTCGGTCGCGATCGCATCGATGCGCGCATCGCTGGCACCGACGAGCGTTGCCGCGAGCATCCGCGCCTCCGCGTGCGCGAGCGGCCCGAGCGATACGACGATCGGCTCGCTGTCACCGGCGAGCCGTTCCCGGCGCTGCGCGAGCGCGCGAAGCAGCGGTGCGTCTTCATCGCGATACGCGAGCACGACGAGCACCGCAGGCGGATCGGGCGTCGCGAGCAGGCCATCGAGAATCGCCGCGCTGTCGACGTCACCCCACTGCAGATCATCGATGACGAGCACGATCGGCCGCACCTCGGCGAGCCGCGCGACGAGCTCGCGCAGCGCCGCAAACGCCCGCCGCCGCACCTCGTGAAGCTCTGGCGTCGGTCCGCGACGGCGGCGCGCGCGCGCAACGGCATCGACGCCGAGCAGGATCGGAAACACCTGCGCGAGCAGCAAGATGTCGCGTGGCAGCGCGGCGTCGGCATCGGCTGCGGGCAGCGACCCGAGCAGTCGCGCGAGCGCGTCGACGAGGCTATCGACGGCCTTGTACGGCACCGAGTCGTTCGGATAGCAACGGCTCGCGAGCACGACGGCGTCGCTATCCCGCGCGAGCTCGCGTACGAATGCATCGAGCAGCGTCGATTTACCGACGCCGGAGGCACCGCGCACGTGAACGACGCCGGCACGACCGCGCTCGGCATCGGCAAACGCGGCGCGAAGCACCGCGAGCGCGTCTTCTCGTCCAACGAGCACACCGTCGCGATCGGTCGCACGCGGCCAGCGCCGTCGCGGCGCGACCTGCAGGCGATGCAGGACGTCCTCGCCCGTCGGGCGATCCTCCGGATCGCGCCGCAGCAGCGCATCGCACAGCGACGCGAGATCGATCGGCGCGTCGGGCTCTCGCGCGCGGACTGGCTGCGCCATGTAGCGCGCCTTGTCGTACATGATCGCGCGACTCGATCCGGTGAACGGCAACGCGCCCGTCAGCAGCTGATACATCACGACGCCGAGCGCGTACCAATCGCTCGCCGGTTGCATCTCACCGCGCGCTTGCTCGGGCGCCGCGTACGCCGGCGTTCCGAATCGCACGCGATCGTTCGCGCCCACCTGCGCGATCGCGCCGAAGTCGAGCAGCACGACGCGGCCTTGCGCCGTGACGAGCACGTTCGATGGCTTGATGTCGCGATGCAGCCGCCCTGCTTCGTGCAACGCGAAGATCGCCTGCGCGAGCTGACCGAGCGTGCCGCGCAATCGCGCCTCATCATGATCGACGTACGTGAGGAGATCGACGCCATCGATCAATTCCATCGTGACGAACCACGTGTCGGCTGCCGCATGCAGCTCGTGCAGCGTCACGAGATTCGGATGCGCGATATCAGCGAGCGCGCGCAGCTCTTGCTTCAATGCAGCGAGCGAGTCGGGTGTCGGCGTGCGCATCGTCTTGAGCGCGACCGTCATCCGGCGCTCGCGATCGAACGCTTCGTAGACGATACCCATCGCGCCGGCGCCGATCCGGCGACGGATCTGGAACCGCTCGGTTCCCGCAAACGTCACGCGCGGATCCTAGCCGTCGTTCATTAACACACGACTATCTGTTGCTTTCACGCAGCTGTGGACTGCGAGGTCACTATGAGAGTCCCCGTCAGAGTCGCTTGTGAACGCGTGTGCGCAGACCACGTTTTCGATGGTTCCACTGCGCGATCGCGCGGTCCGCCGGTTGCAGCAGCGGCGGCGCATGAAGGCCTTCATCGTGTTTTCATTAAGCGCGTGTGTAGCGACCGCTCCGGGCACGCCGGCGCCTGCCGAAGACGAACAACTCGTCATCGACGGCGAGGTCGGCGTCGCACTCGCCATCCCCGCGACCTGGCAGATCAAGAAAGACCCCGTGCTGTTCGACACGCATGGCTTCCTCGTGTTCGCACCCGAGCCCGAACACGCCGATGCGGTCGCGCGGATCGCCCTCGCCTATCAAGCGAGCGCGCGCGACCTCGACCAGGCGGTCGCGACCAAGCTCGAGCAGTACGCGGCTGTGCAGCCGGAGCGCCGCGAGCTCACGCTCGCAGATGGGCGCCGCGCTGTCGCCGTCATCGGCTTGCCGGGCACGCATCCGTATTCGGTTGTCTACACCAGCGATGGCGACCGGCTGTACGAGATCGGGCTTTGGTCGCATGACGACACGGCGCTCGACGCGCGCGGCCAGGACCTCCTCCGTCGCATCGTGTTCGAAGCACCGACCCAGCGCATCGAAGCGCTCCATCTCGTGCCTGCCGTGCAAGCGGTTTATGGCGCCCCGCCGAGTGACCTCGCGCGCCAGAGCGCTAACGCGAGCGCGCTGCGCGCCGCGTACGTGCGCGAGCCGCACCTGCACCAAGAGATCACGACGCCGCCCGATCGCGATCCATACAGCTGTGGGTTCACGGCCCCAAGCGATCTGTATTGGCAGCTGCAGTGGGACGACAGCAACACGTTCTACAGCGGCTCATGGTACTCGCTGCGCAATACGCCGGGCTGGAGCGCGCAGAGCGGCAACTACGGCAGCTGGTGGGGCACGAACTTCCACGTCGGCCTGTGCTACGCGTATCGGCTGAACCAGTACTACGCGAACGATTGGCCCGCGCAGTACTGGGCGAACGCGTACGCCGCATTCTCGGGCTGGGTCGAGTGGGCCGGCTGGGGCACGGATGGCTTTGCGAGCCTGGGTCGCTACGTCGTCGTGCGCAACGGCGAGTACCGCAGCCTCACCGCGCACCTCATGGCGATCAACAGCGGCATCTACTGGGGCGCGTGGGTCGATGCGTATTCGCAGATCATCGGGTGGGCCGGCGACACCGGCGAATACTACGCATACGACGACTGGGCGCCGCACCTGCACGCGCGCGTCGCGTGGGGCGAGTCGCTGACGTGGAATGGCCAGCCCTACGGCGGAGAGTCCGTGCGCCCCGCGGCGCTGCGCTGCTTCGCATGCAACGACTACGACGTCGCGGCGAACAGCGGCGGTGGTTGGTACACCGTCTACTACCACGGCCGCTGGATGAAATATTAGAGCTTCGCCGGTTCGCGCTCATGCTTCTTCGTCGAGCAGCCCTTCGGCGCGAGCCCAGTCTTGCAGGCGCGTCTTGAGCTGACGAAAGCGCTGCCGCACGTTCGCCGAGTAGCGACGCATGCTCGCCTCGTCGGTATCGGCGCCATCGTAGAGGATCTCGGCAACTTCTTCCCACGACAGCCCGCGATCGATCCTCAGCACGAGCAGCGATTGCTCGTCGGGCGTTAGCCGCTCGCGGAGCGCCGCGAAGCGATCTTTGATGTCGGTGCGTTGATACGGCCTCGTGCGACTGCGCTCGACCGCGACAGGATCGCTGATCTGCGAGAGCCGCTCGCGGCGCCCCGATTGGTTCACCGGCGCGCGTTCGAAACGCACAGCGGCATGGCGTGCGAGCGTGTAGAGCCATGTGCGAAACGACGACCGCCACGCGAAGCCGGCAATCCCTCGCCACACATCTTCGGTGAGCTGGCTGTAGACATCGTGAGCATCGGCCTCGCTGCGTAGTCGCGCGCACAGAAACGAGTACACCTCGACCTGATAGCGCTCGAGCCCGAGGCGCACCGCCTCCTGGAGGTCACCGCGCTGGTGCGCCTCGCGGATCGCGGTCTCGTCGATTTCTGCCACGAAGTCGATGGTATCGCGATTCTCGATCACATCGCTTGGCTCGCGTCTCTACCGAGCATGGGCAAGTTTCACTGGATCATCTTCGTGTGTGCATGTGGCCGTATCCCAGTGTCGCCGCCGGACGAGACCCCCGATGCCGGCTCGGCCGCACCGGATGTGACGCCCACGGGGGACGGAACGACCGGGGTTGGCGCATGGGCAGCGCCCACGCGCATCGACTCGCTCTCCACGAGCGGCTACCGCGATACGGCGGGAACGATTCGGCCGGATCTTTGCGAGATGTTCTTCATGACGAACCGCCGCGGCAAAGAGGAGATCTGGGTGTCATCGCGGTTCTCCGCCACGGAGCCGTGGGCAGACCCGACGCCCGTCGATGAAATCAACGCGATCGGCAGCAACAGCAGCCCGGATATTTCCGCCGATGGCGGCACGCTCTTGTTCTCGCGGTACGTCAACGGCAACTGGGATCTGTACGTGACGACGCGGTCGAGCCCGACATCGGCCTGGGCGATGCCGCAACCGATCGCCGAGCTGAACACCGCAGACGTCGAGACGCAGCCGGAGCTCTCTTCCGACGGCAAAACGATCTGGTTCACGCGCGCGACAGCGACGGAGCCGTACGAGATTTATACGGCGACGCGAACGTTGACCGGGCCGTGGCAGAACATTCGCGCCGTCGCGCGCCTCAACAGCACGGCAGCCGACGAGCAGCCGACGGTCACCGGCGACGAGCTCATCATCTACTTCGATAGCGAGCGCAGTGGCGGCGTGATGACGATGTATCAGGCGACGCGCGACCCCGGCATGCCATGGAACGATCCGGTTCCGGTGCTCGAGCTCGCGAACGCGTATCGAGCTGACGTCTCGCCCGACGATCGCTACATGGTGCTCTCGATGACGGGCCCGGATCAGATGTCGGATCTGTACGAGACCCATCGCATGCCGTAGCTCAGTGCGGCGTCATTTCGAGGCCGATGAACGGCATGATCGGTAGCCCGTGCACGTCGCGCTCGACGCCGAATTCGTCGATCTCGCGGCCTTCGACGTTGCGCTGGTTCGTCGCGTTCTGGATATCGAAGAACAGCGTGATATCGCCCCAGCACTGCGGCCACGTGCGATCGGCGCGCACGTCGAGCTGGAAGAACGGCGGCAGCGACTTGTCCCAGTCGGGATACGGCGACGTCGAATACGGCGTGCCGGAAACGAGCTGCACGCGCCCGCCGAACCGCCAACGCCTCCATTTGTACGAGGCAGCGACGTTGAGGTTGTGGCGCTGGTCGAGCTCGAACGGCCGCCAACCGAGCGAGACCATCGGATTGTCGGTGCGCTCGGCGTTGGCGAGCGTGTATGCGAACAGGCCGAACCAGTTGCCGATCGTTCGCTTGACGAGCAGCTCGAGGCCGTAGTTGCGCGCGCGCCCGACGGCATCGCGCTCGAACGCGAGACCGAGCTGTTCTTCGAGCAGCAGCGAGAACGTCGTGCCGAGCGATCCGAGCTGCTCGAAGTCGATCGGCCCAGTCGTTGGCCTGCGCACGCCGAGGTGTTCGCCGTAGGTGTAGAATGCGGTGATCGCACCCGACCAACCGCCATCGAGCTCGCCCTCGACGCCGAGCGATGCGCTATCGAAGTACGAGCTCACGAGCCGCGGGTTGCCGCCGTTTGGATCGACATCGCCGGGCGTCGGCGGCTGGTGATAGCGGCCGACTGTCTCGCGCAGCGTGATCATCTCGGTGAGCCGCTCATAGAATGACAGGCGCGGATCGATCACGTCTTCGCTCGTTAAGCCGTAGTGCTCGATGCGCACGCCGGGCTTGAATCCGATGCGACCGAAATCGATGCGACCTTCGCTCCACAGCGCGGCGTCGATCCAATCGACGGTGGTCTCGCCGTTGATCTGCATGATGAGATCGCCTGTGTGGCCGAGGCCCGCTTGAAAGTGCGTGACGTGAGCGCCAGCGATGTCGAGGCCACCGCGCACGTGGCCCCATGAATAGTCGCGCGTGAGGTCGGCGCGCAGCCCACCGGGATACACCGGCCGCTTGAACGTTTCGGTGTCGCCCGAGAAGCGGCTGCGAAACGACAGCTGGTTCGTGCCGAACCACGGCGTCACGCGCAGCGTGAGTGGACCTTCTTGACGCAGGTACGGCACGGCGAGGCGCACGAACGCGGAGGAGACCTCGGTCTCGTCTTCGTAGTCCTCGCCCTCGGGCCTCACCGTTTGCGACATCTGATCGATCGCCATGAACAGCATCGGCGTGATGCGTCCACCCCAGCGCGGATGACCGAACGACGCGCGAATCTGCGCATCCCAGTAGCTCGGCATCGGCGTGTCGTCGGAGGCGACCGGCGCGGCGACGATGTCGAAGTACGACCGCCGCATGCCGATGAGAATGCCGCCGCCGAGGACGGGCCCTTCGGCGAACACCGAGCTGTCGAGCAACCCGACCGAGCCGCCGGTGCGCCACCGATCCGTGCGCGGCTCGCGACTCGTCATCGCGACCATCCCGCCCTGCGCGCGGCCGTACTCGGCATCGATGCCGCCATTCGTCACGGTCAAGCTCTCGAGCATGCTGCTCGGGTAGAACGACGTGACGCCACCGAAGTGAAACGCGAGCGGCACCTCGACGCCATCGAGGTACACCGAGTTGTCGCGCGGTGACGTGCCGCGCATGACGATGCCGCCGAACGAATACGGCAGCCGCGCCATGCCGGGCAGGATCTGCGCGGCGCGGAGCGCGTCGTTTGCCGTGCCCGGCAAGATGCGCAGATCCTCGGACGTCAGGCGATACGTCTGCGCGGCCGGTGGTTCGGGCATCGGCCGCTCGACGATCGCCTTCGTGTGCGGCGCGCGGCCGGAGACTTCGATCACTTCGGTCGTGCTCGCCACCATCGCGATGCGCAGCGTATTGAAGTTGCCGAGCGGCACGACGCGCATCGCGTAGCCCGGCGCTGTCACGACGAGATCGTGCTCTTCGCTGCCGATCGTCAGCGTGAATGTGCCATCGCGCGCCGTGTTGATCGTGACCGATGCGCCGACGACGGTGGCGTCTTCGATCGGCACGCCTGTCGTTCGATCGATCACAACACCGCGCACGACGCGGTCGTCAGCGGCCGCGATCGCGCCGTACAGCATGACGATCGCGACGACGAACCCGCGCATTCAGCTGACCCTACGCCCCCGGCACGCGACGGCGCTACACGATCAACCCCGAGATGTCGACGCGTGTGAAGTCCTGCACGCGACGACGGTCGCCGCCCGTGATCGCGTACGCGACGGCCGCGACAGCGGCTTGTGCTTGCAGATCACCGTCGTACGCGGTCGCCGCGCCCGTCGTCGGGTCGAAGCCGCGGACCTGCGCGTTGCGGTCGATACTCCCGAACCACCCCGACTTCAGCTTGCCGCCGCCGTAGACGTACAGCCAGTTGCTGTTCTCGTAGGTGTTGTCGCCCCAGTTCGTGCGCACCAGCGGATCCTTCGGCGTGTCGCCATCGATCGTGATGACGATGCTGTCGGCGAGCGATTGGCCGGTGATCGCGTCGGTGCGCTGCGCGAGGTCGGCCATGAATGCGTCGAGCACGCGACGCAGCGCCGCCGTCGTCGCCATGAGGTTCGTCGGATCTTGAAAGGCGGTGTGCGGATCGTCTCGCAGCGCGGGCATGATCACCGACGAGGTCAGCCGCAGCTGGAATGCCTTCGCGGCGACGATCAGCGTGCGCGCGATTTCGGCGACGTCGGCTCGCATTGTCGCATCAATGCCGTACGCGGTCTCATCGGCGGTTGTGATCGCGAGCTGCGCGGCGAGGTTCGTGCCGACGAAGCGCGCCGCTCCGCGCGCTGTCGCGTAGGCATCAAGCGTGGTCGACCGGCCGGCGGCGCGGTTGAGCTGCGCGAGCGTCTCGAAGTGCGCGCGATATAGATCGGCGTGACCTGCGTAGCGCGCTCGGTCGAGCAAGCCACCCGCACGCGACGCAGCGCTGTTGAACAGCCCGACGATGTCGCGGCCGGACGGCACGACCGCGCCGCGCGGCGCACCCGGCGCTGTCCCGAGCTGAACGTCGTCGACGGTGATGACGGGCACCACGGTTGGGTTCTCCGCCTGCAGGACTGCGGCGATCGCGAACATCGAGTTGCCGTTGAGCGAGCGCACGATCGAATTGGGGTTCGCGGTGTGCGCTTCATTCGTACCCGCCATGAACGCGGTCATCTGGCGCTCCGCCGGCGCATTCGCAAACGGCGTGTTCGGCCCGAGCGTCAGCGCGCCGCCCGTGCCTTGGATCACGCGCGTGTCCGTGCTCGTGAATGGCCAGGTCGTTGTCGGGTTGCTCGCGGCGGTCGCGGCGATGTCGTTGTGCGGCCACAGCAGCGTGTACCAGGCGAGGCCGCCGTTTCCGGCGCGCAAATGAATCGAGCGCTTCGTCGGAGTCGCGGCGGCGGCTTGCGCGACGCGCGTGCCGGCGGTGCGCTCGAGGATCTCGATGATGCGCGCTGGGCCGACGCTGAGCGCCGCGCCCGCAGCGAGGCTCCACTGGATGAGCGCACGGCGACTGGGCTCGCGTTTCATCGTGTCCTCCTATTCACAGGTGTGTGCGGCAGCGGCGAGCACCGCGACCGCGAGCTGCTTGCCAGTTTCGAGATCGGCCGCGCGACGCACGGTCTCGTTGCAGACGGCGAGGTGCTCGGTCGTCGCCGGGATTCCCATCAGGCACGAAAAGCCGCGAGCGTCACAGCGGTTTGCGGCGTCGAACAATTGTGCGCCCGCACATGCCGCGCGCTGCGGCAGGTTCGCGATGATCTCGGGCGCTGCCTGCAAGTAGATGTCGAACAGCTTCGCCGCAGTCGCGATGCCGAGCTCGCTCGTCTCCCGCACGCGCGCCGCGTAGTTCGCGGCACCAAGCGCGCTCGCGCTCGTCGTGTAGATGCGACCAGCCGACAGCTCGCCGGTCGCCGCGAGATCAACGCCGCGCGATGCGAGCACGTTGCCGAACGTCGCGACTCGCATCTTCGCGCAGCTATGCAGCCGCGAGGTGTAGCGCGGCGGCCCTTCGCGCTCGGTGCGCTCGAGCTCCTGCCAGGGATCCTGCGCGTGACCCGTGTACGACGGCGCGCTAGCTTGCTCCGCGGTGCAAGCGGCGAGCACGAGCAAGAGGTACGTCTTCATGGCAGCTCCTTAGAAGCGGACGAAGTCGTCGCTGGTGAACACGCCGTAGATCGCGCTGCGCAGGTGGTAGTCGCTCGCCTTGAACGCAGCGACGTGTTGTTCGATCGTGGCCGGCGGCACGCGCGCCGCGCCGTCGACGATATCGGGCTTGCCGAGCGCCCAGTTCCACACGCGCGCGATCGCGCACTGCGCGACATCGGGGTCGGCAGCCATCGCGTTGCCAAGCGCGGTCATATCGGCGACCGGCACGCCGAAGCGCCACGCCGTGGCCTCGCCTGCCGGCAGGTAGTCGCGCATTTCAGCGGGCGGGCTCTCCGGCAGCGGCACCGGCACCGCGAGCGTCGCGCTGTACTGGCCACTGCTGTCGTAATGCGCGAACAGCGGCGCGATGTGGTTCATGTTCGAGTGGCAGTTCGCGCAGATCACCGACGAGGTATCGCGGAAATCGACGCGCCCACCTGTCGCCTTGCCGGCGATGCTGTCGAACGGAAACGTTCCGGTATACGGCGTTGCTCCGCCGACGTCTGTCGCGCTCGTCGCGACCTCGGCGGGAAATCGCGTGCACGCGAACGTCTCCTGCACCCAGCGCACGCGGCGAAACCCGAGGTTGCTGAAGAAGTGCGCGTGCATTCCAGGATGCGTGAGCAGGCCGACGGTCGCCGGCGGACCGTTCGCGCACTCGCCAGGCACGAACCTTCCCGTCGTCGGATCGAAGCTCGGGCACGTCCCCGACGTCGCCGTGAGGACCTCGAGATACGAGCGATCGCTGACGACCACCTGCGCGACGAACGCCGCCGCGCTATCGAGGGCCGGTTCATCACCCATCTTCAACATGTCCTGCGCGAAACGGAACATCTGCAACCCGAACGCGGGCCGCTGCAGATAGGCATCGATCTGCGCGGCGTATGCGGCGCGTGGATCGGGTGCGTTCGCGACGCTCTCGATCTCGGCGAGCGTTGGCAGATCGCCGGTCAGGCGCAACGCCGCGATGCGCAGCGCCGCGTTGTAATCGACGACGCGCTCGGCGAGTCGCTTGTCCCACTCGTCCTGCTCGGTTGCAGGCGGTGCGGCGCACGCCGCGATCACGATCGCGAAGGGCCACCTCATCATGGTGCCTCCAGGGTTTCGAAGTAGACGGATACGTAGTCGTTCGGATCGAACGCGAGAAACCATACGGGTCCGAGCTCGACGACCTCGTTCGCGGCGAGCTGAACATCGACGCCATCGAAGCGATCGACTTCATCGAGCACCGGTGCGGGCGGTCGCGACACGAACAGCGGATGCACGACGTGCAACGCGGTGGGTGACTGCAGCGCGAGCCGCGAGATGTAGAGCCCGATCTCGCTCGCGTCCACGACGATCGTCATCGTCGCGCCGCCGACCGGCAGGTCCAGCGTCAGAGGCGCGCCGGGCGTCGGCTTGAACGGGCCGACGCGCACGCGCGCACCAACATCGGGCACCCGCTCCTCGCGTTCGCTGTCGAGCCACGCGGAGAGCTGCGCAGCCTCTTGCACATCAAGCGCAGGCCCGGTGTGCTTGCCCATCGTCAAGACGAGACTCGACGCCGGAGCGGCGACATCGATCACCGGTGGCTGATACGCGAACACCGTCGCGTACGCCCCCTCGCTCGTGCCCGGTGCGAGGAAATCGATCGCCGGCTGGCTACCGTGACAACCGACGCAGCGCGAGAGCGCGGGCCACGCGCGTTCGTTCCACGCGTCGCGTGCCGAGAGGTTGTCGGAAGACACCTCGCCTGCACATCCCGCGAGCGAGGCAACAAGCAGCCAGCGCATGCTTCGCGCTCACAGCAAGCGACGTGCCGCGAGCGAGCGCAACTCTCGACGAGCAGAAGCGCGCGAGAACTGTGATCGACACATGTACGGGCTTTGCGCGATCGCGCGCGCGATCATCTCGCTGCAACAAACACCCGAGACCCGCACACCCCAATGGAGTCGACTGACATCACCAGTTCGCGGGCGGCTCGATCGTGATCAGACGCGCAACGAAGTTCGACTCGCCTCGCAGCTCGCTCGCCGTCGGATACTTGTCTGGGCGAATCTGACCGAGCTCGCGCTCGCAGAGTCGCGACCAGTCGGAGAACCAGCCGAGCTCGGTCGATTTGTGCAAACAGATGTCGTACGCCTCGAGCGCCTTGGACTCGAGCGGCTCGGCGGTCTCGGTGAGCTTGTCGCAGTACGCCTCGACCTTCTCCGTCGAGTACGGCCCCGTGCGCAGATCCTTCGGAATCTCGGCCGTGAACAGCGCGTCGGAGAAGTTTTGTGCAATTTGTCCAATGCGCGCCGCCGCAGCGATCGATGCCGCGTTGTCTTTGATCGCGAGCACGGCCTCGTACTTGCCCTTTGCTGTATCGCCGAGCTTACGTTTCTGCGCGAACCACTCGTCGAAGCGCGCCAGGCTCTTCTGTCGCATCGCTTTGTTCGATGGATCGAAATCCAGGTTTGCGGGGAACTTCGCGCCGAGGTAGCGCTCGAGCTCGACATCGGCTTCGGCGAGCTTGCCGAGCGCGACGAAGTGGCGCGCCTCGCCGGAGTCTTTCGTCGTCGGCTCGCCGGTCCTCGCTCGCGGCGCCGCGGGACCGAGCAAGCCTGGCCCCGCGGTTCCCCTGGCGGGCGCCGCTGCGCTCCTCCGGACCGGCTCGCTCAGCGTGAGCTCGCGACTCGCCGCGGCAAACTCGGCGAGCGCTTCGTGCACCTTGCGCGAGTCGCGCTCGACGATCGTCAGCTTGATCTTGGATTCGGGGCCGCACTGCTGCGGCTGCTGCGCGCGCGTTCGGCTCTGCACCTTCGCGACCGCCCGCGAGCGCACGATCTTCACGCACATGCCGTCGGCGCCTTTGATCGGGCACGACTGCTCGAACAAGAGCTGGCCGATTCTCGCATGTGCGATCACCAGCTTGTCGCGGCCGCCCTTCGCGCCGTGCACGCGGATGTACTCGCGCAGATGCCGGATCACGGCGTCGGCATTGCCCTGCTTCTCGTAGATCGAGGTCAGCGAGAACGCCGCATTCGCCGCATCGGCGGGCTTGCTCGTGCCAAACGTCCGGACGAAGTACTTCGTGTCGTCGATCGCCTTCGCGTCGTCGCCGATGCCCTTGCGGAAGGTCACCGCGTCGCTCAGCGCATCGTAGGCATCCTTCTCGCCCGCGTACTTCTTCGCGTAAAGCTCGAGCTGCTCGGCGGCTTGCTCGTAGAACGCGATGTCGCCATACGCTTTGCCGAGCCGCGCGATCGCGCGGGCGGCGAGCTTGGACTTCGGAAAATACCTCTCGAGCAGGTTGTACATCCGAATCGCAGCATCGATGGAGCGCCCATCCTCGAAGCACGAGCCGGCCGCGAACAGGATCTCATCGTTGTCTTTCGCGAGAGGATCGCGATTGTAAATATCGAGGAAGGCGAGCCCGCACTCGACGAGTGATGCGTAGTCTTTCGCGCGCCGCAGCTTGTTCGCACCGCGGATCTGCGCGGTGCGCTTGAGATCCTTGAGGCGCTTCGCGAGGTCATCGCGACCGGTCATGATCTTCGTGTTCGTGAGCAGCTTGTCGACGAGCGCGATCAGCGCCGGCTCGTTCTCGAGCACGTTGTACGTATCGAGCAGCAGATTCGCGGCAAATTCGGCGGTCTCGTGCGTCGGATGCTTGTCGATGATCTCCTCGAAGATCGGAATCGCCTGCGCGTAGTGGCCGTAGCGCCGATAGAAGTTGCCGGTCAAAAACTTGATGCCGACGCGCACGTCCTCATCGGGGTTCGGCACATTGCGGATATAGAAGTCGAATGCGGCGAGCATCTTTTGCTCGCGCGCAGGAATCGGCCGCGCTTCGATCTTCTTATCCATCGTCTTATCGTCTTGCCGGTCCGTGCCCACCGCTTCGATCCATGCGAGCACCGCCGCGTACGCGGACTCCTTCAAGAGCTTCGCATCGAGCTTGCCTGTCTTGATCGCATCGCCAAACGCGAGCGCCGCACGTTCCCACAAATCGGCGCGCAACCGCGGCTTCGTCTCGGCCTTCGCGCGGCTCCAGAGCAGCTCCGCGTAGTAGTAGCGCGTGCGCGCGTAGTCTTCGGCATCGGGGAACGTGTCGAGATAAACCTTGTACAGCTTCTCCGCGTACGCGAGCGTCTCGGGATTTTGCGTGCGCGCCGCCTCGGAGTGGAACGCGCGCGCGAGCTCGCCCGACATTGCCGCGGCGTTATCGTGGCAATCCTGCGCTTCGGCCTTCGGCAGCACCTGCTTGCGCGCGAGTGCCGCCCACAGCCGGTTGAGGTTCTCGATCTCGGTGACCTTATCGTTGTTCGAGGCACCCTGCATCGACAGCGTCAGGTGCGCGACGTTGTATTGCCACGCGCACACGTTCTTATCGCGCGGCGCGATCTTCATCAGCTCGCGATACACGTAGATGCCCTTGTCGCTCTTGCCCTGCTCCAGATAGAGGTCGGCGAGCGTGGCGAGCATCGTGAACGCGTACTTCTGGTCGACGCGCTTGAACGCGTCGAACGCCTTCTCGGACTTGCCAATTTCAGCGTACGCGCGAACGAAGTCGTGCTTCGCGGCGCGATGCAGCGTGTCTTGTTTGGCGTCGAGCTTCGTGCCCTGCGCGACCTGAAAGAACGTCTCGAGCGCTTCCTGAAATCGGCCGAGGTTGAGATGAATCCAGCCGAGCTTGTAGAGCGCGTACCAATACACCGACGACTTCGGGAACTTGAGGACGAGCTTGTAGCGCGCCTCGGCGTCGGCGAGCTGGCCTTGCTCCCAATGGTAGTCGGCAAAGGCGAGGTGCGCCTCGGGGACGTAGCGCGAGCTCGGATAGTTCTTGAGCAGCTTGTCGTAGACCGCCCTCGCCTCCTTCATGTACTTGCCGCCCTGGAGCGTGAACCCGTAATAGAACAGGACGAGATCCATCTTCGGGTAATTGCGAAACGCGTCGGTGTCGGTGAGCGCCTTGTAGGCCTTCACCGCCTTGAGCAAGTACTGCTTCGCTTGCTCGGCCGCAGCGGCCTCTTTCGCACGGTCGTTCGCGATCGCCGCCTCGCCGGCACGCAGCCGCTGCAGGCGCTGCTGGCGCGCGTAGAGCTCCCCGAGCCGGAAGTAAAGGTCCGCCTTCTCGTCGACCTCGCTGTCGGGCGTCGTGGCGATGAGCTTCAAGAGGATCGCTTCTTGATCCGCGTGGTACGTCATCCGCCTCGCCTCGAGCGCGAGAGCGGCGTCGGCGGTTATGGGCCTCGCTGTCGGAGCAGCGGCTTTGGGTGGCAACGGCTTGGCTCGCTCCGACAGCGTGACCTCGATCTTGACGTTCTGTTGGCGCGTGTACTTGTCGGCCCACGCGGTGACGGACACCAGCAACACTGCGATCACGAGCTTCGCCATGGCTCGACAGTGCCGAGCGACCGCTTGCGGGTCGTCATCCGTTCGCAAACGGCTGTCACGTTCTCGTGAAACTAGATCACGTTAAAGTCGGTGCGCATGCCCTCCGAGAAGTGAGCCTCGACTTCGCCGTCTTCCTCAACTTCGACGCGATTACACAACAGCACGTGGTGCCCGCTCTCGAGCCTGACGAGCACGCCGCGCGTCGAACCCGGCGCGATGTCCTCGACCTCGTGCACGACCTCGATGCCCTCACCTTCTTCGTTCAAGCTGCCGTCGGCGTTGAGCGGCATCTCCGGGATCGAGAGATCCGTCTTGACGACGATGAATTCGTGCTCCTCCTCGCCAACGTTGTGGACGCGGAACAACACGAGCCCCGCCGGCGCGTCCGGAACGTCTACGCTCACGCTGAACTCGACGACGGTGACGTCGACGACCTTAGCGCGGGCTTCGCTTTCGATTTGCGTACTCGCTGTCGGCTCGACGCAGCCAACGCACGCGAGCGCAGTGATCAACACTCCTCGCATCATAACGACCTCCTGCGCGTGCAAGCTGCATCGACTACGCCACGCGGCGCGCGCGCCCGATCGCAGTCGGGAACCCGCCGACATGATGAGCGAACCGAAAATAGTTCTGCGACATCGAGCGCGATGCCTCCTCTTAGCTAGATCTGGGCAAGGAAGTGCGCCCGAGCGTCGTCGTCACAGAGCGGCGCGTAGCGCGCGCTTAGGGCTTTTTCGCCGGCGGCGGAGGCGGAGGCGGAGGAGGCATCTTCTTGCCCGGCGGCGGTGGCGGTGGACCTTTCTTGCCCGGAGGACCACCTTGCGCCGCCTTGCACGCATCTTTGTGCCCGGCCTGGCACGCCTGCTCGTTGAACTGCTTTTGCTTCGACGAATCGTGCACGGCGGGGTCGTATTTGCCGCCGTAATAATCCGCGAGCACTTCGCACGCTTCGCCATCTTGCTTGCCGCACGCGCGATCGAGACCAGTCAGCCCGTTTTGCAGGTACGAGTCGGCGCGGCTCGCATCGCCGCTCGTCTTGCCGCCTTTGATCGTGACGGCGGCGCCGATGCAGCCCCGCAGGTCGCGACCGAAGCAGGCGCGCTCGAACGAGCGCAGCGTGCGATTGGGATCTTGCTTGAGCTGCACCGCCGCGCTGCCTTCGTAGAAGCACGCGCGCGCATAGCCGAGCTGGCAGCCGCGCGCGAACTGCGCGATCGCGTTCTTGAGATCGTTCTTGAGGCGGAACCGCTGGCCAAGACCGCTGCACGCGCGGCCGTTGCCCTTCTGGCATGCGTCGATGAACATCTTCTCGGCCTTCGGGCCGTCTTCGGTGATTCCGCCCGTGCCTTTGCTGTACAGGTACGCTTGGCCGGTGCAGCCTTCGACGTTGCCGCTCGTGCACGCGTGCTTGTAGTACTTGAACGCGGCTTGCGCGTCGGGTTTGACGCCGGTGCCACGCTCGTAGAGGAGACCCGCGATCACGCAGCTCGCCGCGTCGCCGGCCTCGCATTGCTTCACGCAATCGTCGGCGTCGCCTGGGCGACACACGCGCGCCTTCGTGGTGCCCGCTTTCTTGCACTGAAAGCCAACGCGCTCCATGCCCGGGCCGCACGAGGGCGGTGGCCGCGGCACATCGGCCGCTTGCGTCGGCGCCTTGTCGGCCTTCGCCGGCAGGATCGGCGCGAGCGTCACGCGCACGACGGTGTTGCAGCCATCGGGCGGCGAGCCGTCCTTTGTGTTGCTCTTCTTGCACGCCTGCGGATCGCCGCCCTGCCGCGCTGCATCGGCGCCCGACTGCGCGCCGGCGCCGGCACCGGCGACGAACATGATGTCGACGGCAGTCTTCATCTGCGCGCTACTGCTTGCCTCCATCTTGTAGGCACCGAAGTGGACTTCCGAGACGAAGTGCGTCGCCTTATCGCAGCTCGTCGCGCCTTTGATCTGATCGCGCGTGACGTCGGGCACCGTGGTCGTGCTCATGCCGACTTCGCCGTGCGCGATGAGCAGACGCGAGCCGCGTTTGAGCTCGGCGTCGAATTTCGCCGCGATCGAGGCTCCGCCGGTCAGCGATGCCTTGACCTCGTCGCCATCTTTGAAGTCGAGCACGTCGAACGCGGCGGGATAGCCAGCGTACGCGTAGTTTCCCGGCGCCTCGCAGCGGCTCATCACGATGAGCTTCTTGCAGTCAAACGTGACGATCACGAGCCCGGACTGCATCGCCGAGAACAGCGCGCCGCGCGTCGTGTTGTCGAGATCGAACGTCCATGTCCACGCGTCTTCGCCCGGGTTCATGCAGTTCTCGCTGTTGCCGCCACCGACAGCTTTCCCCGCACTCGGAACATCGGGGCGTACGGCCTTTGCGGGCGCACCGGCAGGACATCCCGAGGAAAACGCCGCGAGCGAGATCAAGCCAACGATCGGTATGCGCATGGTCGACGATCCTATACAAAAACGCGCCCGCAAGTGGAGCCGCGGTACCATGGTCGTGTGAAGCTCGCCGCACTGCTCGTCGTGGCCGGCTGCAAGATCACCGGCACGTTCCCGTGCACGACGGACGAGCAATGCCTGAGCGGTGACACGCCCGGATTTTGCGACAACGGGTATTGCGCGCATTTCGACATCGCGTGCCCGAGCGGTCGCCGTTACTACGACGGCGCCGCCGAGATGAGCGGCGAATGCACCGCGTGCACGAGCTTCGGGCGGCAGCTCGATACATGCATGCTCATGCGCGCGACCGATCCGCTCGTGCTCTCGGGCGCGAATAGTTACAACACCGATACGCACGTGCTGACGACGCCGGGCGGCGAGGTGTCGCCGACGCATGTTGTCGCCGATCAAGGCACCGGCGCTGCGCTCGATCTATTGATCGTCGGCAGCTTCACGCTCTCGGCCGGCGCGATGTTGCGCGTCGATGGCCAGGCCGGCTTCGGCATCGTTGCATTCGAATCGATCCAGATCGATGGCCTCATCGATCTCACGGCCGGCGGCGCCGGCACGCGCATGTGCGGATCTGCGTCTGGCAAGACGCCGAACAACGACGCCGGCGGCGGTCCAGGCGGTGGCGGCGGCGCGCTTGGCGGCAACGGCGGTGCAGGCGGCGATGGCGACACCGATCAGACGCGCACCGCCGGCGGCGCAGGCGGCACGCTGATCGCGAGACCGACGGATGTGATCGGTGGATGTCCCGGCGGTGATGGCGGAACCGCCGACGCGGCCGGCGGCACCGGCGGCGGAGGCGGCGGTGCGCTGTATCTGACGGCCGAAGCGTCGATCAAGGTCAGCCCGACGGGCGTGCTCAACGCGGGCGGCGGCGGAGGCCATCACGGCCTCGGCGCCGGCATCGGCGGCGGTGGAGGTGGTGGCGGTTCGGGCGGCATGATCGTCCTCGAGTCGGCAATCGTGCAGGTGATGGGCGTGCTCGGCGCGAACGGCGGTGGCGGCGGTGGCGGCGGCGGCGGTTCCGATGGCCAACCCGGCAGCACGACGACAGCAGCCGCCGGCGGTATCGGTGGCTCCGGCGGCAGCACGGGCGGCAACGGTGGCACGACGGGCGCCGGCGCTGTCGGCGCAGACTCCATCGTCTCCGCGGGCGGCGGAGGCGGCGGCTGCGGGTTCATCGCGATCGCGAGCGAAGCGTTGCTCGCGACCGGCACGGTGTCGCCACCGTATGAACCGTGGCCGTGACTACTGGTACAGGAAGACCATCTCGACGCGATTGTTCGCGGCGCGGCCCTTCGCCGACTTGTTGTCGCTGATCGGCTGGCTCGAGCCGACGCCGCTGACGACGAAGCGCTTCGCATCGACGCCGCGCTGGATCAGCGCGTTGTAGACCGCTTGCGCACGCGCGTTCGAGATCACGAGGTTCGCGTCCGTCTTCCCCTTGCTGTCGGTGTGCCCGATGATCTGCATCGGGAACGCCGGATACTTCTTGAGCAGCTCGGCAACGCCGTCGAGAACCGACTCCTTGCCGCCGGTGATCATCGTCGACTTGCCCTTGAACGCGCCGCCGAAAATCATCACGAGGCGCGTCACGTCGCCCTTCTTGTCCATGCGCACGGTGACGCCTGCGAGAGCTGCGGCGTCCTTGCCGAGTGCTTCCTGGCGCGCCTTGCGATCATTCGCTTCGGCGGCCTTCTGGTACTCCGGCTTCGCGGTCGCCGTCGCTTGCTCGGCTTTTTGCTTCGCCATGTCGGCGCTCGTGCTCGCGGCGGAGACGTTGTTCGACTGCAGCTCCTTGTTCGCGCGCGCGATTAGATCGAGCGCGGCCTGGTAGTCGGCCTTCGCGTAGTTCTTCGCGTCGACGGTATCGGCCGTCTTCAACGCGAGCTCGGCTGCGGCGATGCGGTTTTGCGCATCGCCCTTCTGCTGCTGCGATGCGAGGTCGGCCGCGAGCTTTGCTCTTTCCTGCTCCGCCTTGAGGCGCTCCTTCTCGGCGGACGTCTTTGCATTCGTCAGCTTGTCGAGCAGTGCGATCTGCTCGTTGACTGCGGTCAGCTCCTTGTTGATGCGTGCGTATTCCTTGTCGCTGCGCGCCTTGTCGGAATCGGCGACCTCGATGCGGCGCTTTGCATCGGCCTGTTCCCAGATCGCGATCGCTTGCTTGAGCTTGATCCAGCCGAGCAACGCATCTCGCCGCGAGCTCTCGAGCTCGCCATCTTTCCAGTTGCCCTTCGAACGGCCGAGCAAGCGATCGGACTCTTTGACGAGCTCGGGCTGCGCTCGCGCCGCGGATTCAGCTTCCTTCGTGTGCCGGAGCGATTCGAACGTATCGAGCTCGCGCGGTTTCGGTGGTGCACTGCCGCACGCGGCGGCGACGACGATGATCAAGATCGCGCGCTTCATTTGGCGTTCATCTCCATGGCCTTCTTCTTCACGGTCGCGTCTTCCAACGCCTTTTGCGTCTTTCTCACCTTTTCGCGCGCGTCGCGCGCGGCATTCTCGTGTGCGGCTGCTTCCGCTTTGATCTTCGCGGTCGCGATCTTTTGGCGAATCAACTCGGCCTGCGCGGTGCAGCGATCGAGGACCTCGCGCGCGCGCCCGGTCTGATCTTTCGATTGCTTGTTCCAGGCTTCGTCGAGCCACGTGTTGAGGAGCGTGAGCTCATCCTGCACGACGCGATTGGCATCGAGCGCGGCCAGGTCTTTGGCGGCGGTCTGCTGCAGCTTGATCTCGCGCTGGAGGTCCGGGTTACTGCCTGCGTACGCCGTCGCGGAGAGGAGGACGACAAACGAGAGCGATAGAAACCGTCTCATGCGCGCACAATATCAGAAGTCTCCGCAAGAAATGCCGCGCGGCGTCACTCGTATACCACCCCGGCCCACGTACACCGCTTGCGAAGCCGGCCGATGACCATCGCTATGAACCCGCACCCTCGGCTTCGTTCGCGTGGAACCCCGGGCTATGGCAAGGCCGACGCGTTTCGCGCCCTCGTCTACGCTCCCGATCCAGCGCAACGTGCGTGGCTCGAACAACAGCTCGGCAGTCTCGGCGTCGTATTCCAGATCAGCCGCAACGTCGGCGAGCTGGTTGCCGCGCTTGTCGAGGACCCACCGCCGCGCCCTCAGCTTCTGTTCATCGACTTCGCAGCGCTGTCGCCAGGCGAAGTGTTGCACTTGCACACGATCCGCGAGCTCGGCTGGTTCGGTGCGGTGATCGCGATCGGCAAGGTGTCGCTCGCGCTGCGTCAATCGCTGATGATCGAGCGCGTGCTCGCACCGCACGCATCGCATGACGCGATTCGCGGCGCGATCGCGAACATCTCGCCCGAGACGCAGACGATCCGCATGCCGCGGATCACCGGCTAATCGTCGTTCGATCGGCGGCGATTGCTGTGCAGCGGCTGATCGAGCCGCGCGCGCTTGAGATCGCTCAGCGCACCGTTCCAGCGGAAGAACCGCGCGACACCCTCCCAGTTCACCGAGACCTCGGTGTCGGCAGGACGGTCCTTGTTATCGCGCTCGTCACTCATGATTGCTCAGCTCGCGGAGCCGGTATAAGCGTGCCAGTGCGGTAGAAAAAGCTTGGGCCCAGCGCTGCAGGATGTCAATCATCTCTTGAGCCTGGCTCCCACTCGTAGGAATCACTCGCGCTTCCCACGTGAAGCAGAGCGCACCAAATGGCAGACCTTGCCGGCGCAAGAGCACGACGGCAATGCCTTCGGCCGAGCGGTCTTGTTCGGGATTGATGCGAAACCACGGGTGCGACCGAAGCCCTGCTCCGACCAGATAAACGTCGCCCTCGCGCGCCGTATTCTCCAGCTCGGGAATCGACACGCCGGCCGCAAAGTTGGCGACGATGCCGCCGCGCGGCGTCTCGCTTTGTACGACATCCTGGCGGAACTGCTGCTGGCGCGGCGTCGTGGTGGCCTGGCAGATGAACCACTCGCCGCTCGCCTCGTCGAGCGCCCACAAGCTCGCTTGATCGACAGCGCGCGGCAAGAGCGTGAGGTTGACGGCGAGCTGCAGCATGCTCTTGATGCCGGCAAGCAGGTCCTCGACCGTCTCGGCGCGGCTCGCGCGATCCGCGGCCTCGACGACGGGCACGCTGAGCACCGCGATCCGAAGATCGGAGACCTCGCGCAGCGCAGCGCTGGTTTCGGTGCGCGTCTGCGTCGAACGAAACACCGCGATGACGCCGCCGATGTTCGTCGCGACGATCGACATCACCGGGATCCAGATGCGTGCGCGCGTTTCGTGCGCGGCATATTCGGCGTAGACGAGCGCGAGCAACATCGCGGTTGCCCACGTCGCGATGAGCGTCGCGATCGCGGTCAGGCTCGCGATGCGCGCCGTGTTGTGCCGATCGGCGCGCGGCAGCGCCCCAAACCCGAGCCATGCGCCGGCGCAGATCAACGCGGCGGCGGCGGCGAGCTCGTCGCCGCGCATCCATAACAGTGTCGCGAGCGGCACGAACACGAGCACGGCGGCGGCGCTCCACCACCAGCGCGGTCGCACGAGCCAAGCCACCGCCATCCGCTACCAGCCGGTTGCGACGTCGACGACGATCCGGCCGCGCATCTCGCCGCGCTCGAGCCGCTCGCACGCCTTGCTTAGCTCGCGCACCGGGAAGCGCGAATCGATCGGCACCTGCAACCCAGCCGCGAGGAGCTCTGCGAGCTGCTCGAGATCCGCTTGCGTCGGCTTCACGATGATCGTGTGGCACCGCTTCTTCGACGCGGTCGCCATCAGCTTGCCGGTCATGAAGCCGAGCGAGGGCAGCGTCGTTACGTACGCGCCTTCATTGCTCAGCGCGTGGCGCATGCTGGCGAAGCTGTACGCGGCGGCCGTATCGAAGATCACGTCGAACGGGCCCTGCAGCTTGCGCGGATCCTGCTGGCGGCGATCGATCACTTCCTCGGCACCGAGCTGGCGCACGAAGTCGAGCGCATACGTGCTGCACACCGCGGTGACATGCGCTTTGGACCATGCGCGTGCGATCGCGACAGCGATACTGCCTACGCCACCCGCGGCGCCGAGGATCAACACGCGGCCGCCCGTCGGGAGCCGGCCTTTGTCACGAAGCGCTTGCAAGGCGGTGATGCCCGGCGTCGCCGCTGCGGCCGCGACATCGTGCGCGACGCGCACCGGCTTGCGCGCGATCGTCTTGCGCGGCACGACAACGCGCTCGGCGAACGCGCCCTGCTTCGTGCGCGATGAATACGGCAGAAATCCGAACACCTCGTCGCCCGCGCGCAGATCGGTGACGCCTGCCGCGCTCGCCTCGACGACGCCCGAGAAGTCGTAGCCGGAAACGAGCGGGTGCGTGCGCGCGTGCAGCAGACGGCCGGCTAGATCACCACGCAGCACTTTGAGATCGGCGGGATTGAGCGCCGATGCAACGATGCGAACCTGAACCTCGGCCTTCGCGAGCGGTGGAACTTCGACATCGATACGGCGCAGCTGATCCAGCGCGCCTGCTTGGGGTGTTCCGATGGCATGCACGCGCGCAGACTACATCAGAATCGACCCGCGACACCGATGCTCGATGGCGAGTCGAACACGAGCATGAGTCCGCCGACGGTGCCGCTAGCGAGCGCAGCGCCGCCGAGGATCCATGTCGACGTCATGAAGCGATCGCGATCGCCGACGAGGCGATCATATTCATCGGCATCGCTCGGCGGACGATTGCCCATCGCGATCTGATCGCGCAGCTCTGTCGCGCGTTGATCGCGCGCATTCGCGAGCAGCGCGGTTGCCACTGCGCCGCCGGCGAACAGGCCGGCGCCCGCGATCACCCACGGTGCGATCTTGCGACGAGTCGTCTTCGCGAGTGGCGCCGAGAGCGCGAGCTGTTCGCCGCGAGCGACGGCGATCTCTTTGCCGAATGGCTCGCGCCCATCGCGCAGCACCGCGATCAGATGCTTGCCAGCAGGCAGCTCGATCGCGGGCGTCGGCGCTGTCGCGACCATTCGGCCATCGACGGTGATCCGCGCATCCGCTTCCGTTGTGACAGCGACCTTCGCGGGGCGCGGCTTCAGCTCGACATCGACAAGAGTCGATTGACCCTCGACGGCGACGGTCTTCTTGTCGACGGCAAAGTAGCCGTTCGCGACGACGTGCACGACGTGCTCTTTCGCGGGCAGCTCGATCAACGTGAACGGCTCGACCTTGCCGCCATCGATCGTGACGGTGAGCCCATCGATCGCGCCGGTCGCATCGCCGAGCTCGCTCAGCGCACCGAGCTCGGTCTTTGCCTGATCGGGCACGCTGACGTTGACGCCAAACCGCGTCTTCGGCGTTGCAGGCGCTGCCGCGGTTGTCGCGACGCCGGCCGCTTCGAGCTTGTCGAGCTCGCGCTTCATGTCAGCGAGGTTATCGGCCGCATCG